>Ga0209630_10000925_pt1 | contig 33035 bp, 30 predicted proteins | sample COG_01_FD_184745 | JGI IMG/M metagenome (GOLD analysis project Ga0209630, IMG submission 184745) | Pelagic Microbial community sample from North Sea - COGITO 998_met_01 (SPAdes) (version 2) | ecosystem: Environmental > Aquatic > Marine > Neritic zone/Coastal water | place: Helgoland, sampling... | reverse complement strand
CAGGAGAGGCTCTCATTGGAGATCACCCATTTGCAGTTCTTTTAGCAGATGACCTTTGTGACTCAAAGGAAATGAGTGTACTTTCACAAATAATTGAAATTTATAATAAATTTCAATGCTCAATAATAGCAATTAAAGAAGTTCCCTGGAGTGATACTAACAAATATGGCATTATCACTGGGAAGCTTATTGCTGATTCAGATAATGTATATCAAGTTACAAATATGATTGAAAAACCTAAAATAAATGATGCATCAAGCAATTTAGCAATTATTGGACGGTATATCCTCACCCCAGATATTTTTGATATTTTAAAAAAAACTAAACCTGACAGTAATAATGAATTACAAATCACTGATGCACTTATGGTCCAAGCAAAGATGGGGAAAGTTTTAGCTTATAAATTTAAAGGAAACCGCTTTGATTGTGGAAGTGTTAAGGGCTATGTTGAAGCCACAAACCACTTTGCTAGAAAATTAGGTATTGATTTAACATAAATTATTGTTGAACCAAAATTTTAGTTAAATCATTAATAATATTTTCTTTATTAAATATAGTATCCAAGACCTTTTCATTGTTCTTAACAAAAGAAATTCTTTCAACTTCAGTCATATCGATACAATCTTGAAAAGTAGTACAAATCAATTCCACGTTTGAAGGATCAACACATAATCCTAAATTATTGTCTCTAATAATGTCAGCTGTATCACCATTGATAATTGCTAATATTGGTTTTTTGGCTGCAATATAAGTTTGTGTTTTAGCAGGCACAGTTACTGAAAAAATAGGGTCATCTACTAAAGATACAATTAGAAAGTTACTTGCTTTTAAAAATTTTGCCATTTGATTTTGAGGCTTCATTCCATGAAAAACTATATGGTCATTCTTACTTGATATTTCTTTTAAGGTGCTCAAAGATGACCCATCACCAAAGATATTAAGTTGGGCTTTTTTACTATATTCAGGTGGTAACAAGTTGAAGGCATTTATAATATTTTCTAAATTTTGTGCGCTTCCAATATTTCCAGCAAAAGTAAAGTGATCCATGGGCTTAATACTTAAATTAATTCCCTCTTGACTCATAGTTAATTTAATTGCCCAATTAGGAAGGTAATTGAAATCAAGATTTTCTTTAACGTAGGGTTTTAGTTTATGCTCAAATCCTTTGCCAGATATAGCTATTGAAGAAATATTATGGAAAATAAATTTAACAAATATATTCAAAAACCAAGCCAGTATTTTGGTTTTCTTAAATCCATAAGCATACAGAGCATCTGGCCAAACATCTTGAACCCAAAACATTAGTGGTTTTTTATATATTTTTTTAATTAGAACCGCAGGAAGCATGCTTGTTAGAGCTCCTATGTTATAACCAAATATATAATCATACTTTTTACCAATAGCAATTCCAGCAATACTTCCAACAAGCATAAAATTAATATATTTAAGTAATTTTTTGAACTTATTGTCCCTATATCCAGTTACCGCATGAACTCTATATATGCTTATTCCTTTATAAGTATCTTTAATAAACCATCGATTTTTATAGCCCTCCAAAATTTTTCCTTTTGGATAAGTTGGACAGAGGGTAAGAACATCTACTTCATAACCTTCATCTTTCCAAGACAAGGCTAAATCATTGATATTAAATTCTTCAGGATAAAAACACTCAGTTACAATCAGTATTCTAGGCTTATACATTTTTCTTCTTATTTTTAAACTTAGTTTATTCCAGAACACAAAAGAGGGATGTATAAATATTAATTTCTTAGCGCCTTAAGTTTTGGATGATTAGATTTACATTATATTTATAAAAGATGACTTCGAAAAAAATCATGTAAACAAATTTTAGCAGATAATTCCACTTACTTTACATGCTCAATATTTCTTCCATACTACTCGATTAACATAATCAGCGTAGCTATGAATAATACGCACTACCTTGTCACTCACATTAGGCATACTGTAATCAGATACTTGTCTCAATAATCTTGAGTTGCCTCTATCCTGCTTATCTATAACATTCAGTGCCTGCATAACTCGATCAATCTCAAGCCCCACCATCATAACAGCGGCTTCTTCCATACCCTCAGGACGCTCGTGAGCTTCACGAATGTTGAGTGCTGGAAAGTTGAGGATTGATGACTCCTCATTTATTGTTCCACTGTCAGAGAGGACTACTTTTGCTGAAACCTGTAATTTATTATAGTCTTTAAAACCTAATGGCTTTAGTAAACGAACTTTATCATGAAAATGAGTTCCAGAAAGATCAATGCGGTTCTGCATTCTTGGATGTGTTGATATAATAACTGGAATATTGAAGTTACCGGCTATTGAATTTAATACATCAACTAACTTAATATAGTTGGTGTCTGATTCAATGTTTTCTTCACGATGTGCACTTACAAGAAAAAACTCTCCCTTTTTAAGGTTTAATTGGTTTAGAGCATCAGAACCATTGATTCCATCTATATAATGGTGCAATACTTCATTCATTGGGCTTCCAGTCTTAATCACCATATCTGGAGATAAACCTTCTCTCAGTAAATATTCTCTTGCAATTGAGCTGTATGTTAAATTAATATCAGCAGTATGATCTACTATACGGCGATTGATTTCTTCTGGAACACGTTGATCAAAGCATCGGTTGCCTGCTTCCATATGGAAAATTGGAATTTTTCTACGTTTGGCAGGTATAACTGCCATACAACTATTAGTATCCCCAAGGACAAGAAGTACATCAGGCTTAACTTCAGCTAGAACCTTATCAACTGCAATGATAATTTTTCCAATAGTTTCCGCCCCATTTGCACCAGCTGCATTTAGAAAATAGTCTGGTTTGCTTAAATCCATATCATTAAAGAAGACTTCATTAAGCTCATAGTCATAGTTCTGGCCAGTATGAACAAGAATATGGTCACAGTATTTATCCAGCTTTGCCATCACACGAGACAATCGAATAATCTCAGGTCTTGTGCCAACAACTGTCATTACTTTCATTTTTTTCATATCAAACCTTCGCTTTTATTGTATCTGGAAAATCCTGATTAAATAGTTCATTAGCCCATAGCATGACTATGATTTCCTCTTCACCTACATTAGTAATCTCATGAGCCCAGCCAGGAATTGTATCAACAACACGAGGCTCACTGTCTGTAATTAAAATTTCGAATATCTCATCAGTAATAATATTTCTGAATTTAAAGCATGCTGAACCCTTAATAACTAAAAACTTTTCTGATTTCGAATGATGATAGTGGCTTCCTCTAGTAACATTTGGGTGTGCTGTAAAAAAAGAGAATTGTCCACTATCTTTAGTCTTTAACATCTCAACAAATCTCCCTCGCTCATCATCATATTTTGGAAGATTATATGAAAATTGTTCTGGCGATAAATAACTCATATAAGTGGAATATAGTGCATGTACAAATCCTGTGCCCACATTCTCAGAAATCAAGTTAGTGCGACAATTTTGAAAAGCATAAATCTGCTCAGCAAGCTCTCCTAGAGTAACTGAATACTCTGGCGTAACTTCAGGCATTGAAATTCCTTCATTTACCTGCTTAATAACGCGTATAAAATCTAAAACTACATCATCTATATAAACTAACCTTAATGACAACAATTTATCATTAATTTGGAGGGGTAAATTATGGGCAACATTGTGGCAGAAAGTAGCCACTACAGAATTATAGTTTGGCTTACACCACTTTCCAAAAACACCTGGGAGCCGATAGATATAAACCGCATTATTAGTCTCATTTGCAAGAGTTTCAACAACTTTTTCAGCAGCAAGCTTACTCTTTCCATATGGATTATGTTCTTCAGTTTGAATCGAAGATGCTAAGATAAGTGGAATTTTTCTCTCAGAAGTACGTATTGCATCACATAGCAGTTGTGTCAATTCTTTATTTACAATATTGAATGCAGACTCATCTTTTGGTCGATTTTCACCTGCAAGATGAATAATGAAATCAGCCTGATTAACAAGTGCTTGCAATTCATTTAACGAATTCTTACGTGTAAAGGTCAAAACTGAGAAATAATCTTTCTCATTAAGATGCACGATAAGATTTTTACCAATAAACCCTTGCGAACCAGTAACTAATATACGCATATTTAAGATTATTCCTTATATTCCATATGTTCGCTACGAATTTCGGCCTGCATAAAGGCAAGTTTCATCAGTAGTTTTTTCATACCAACTATATCTAATCGCTCTGTGTTATGAGAATTATAGTCATCTGCATTTGAGATTTTTTCTTCACCCTGATCAGTAAATTTTCCATAATTAAGATCACGTAAATCAGGAGGAATTCGGTAATATTCACCCATATCTTCAGCATGAACCATCTCCTCTCTGCTTAAGAGCGCTTCGTAAAGTTTTTCTCCATGACGGGTTCCAATAATATCCATTGGATGTTCTTTCAATCCCAATAAATCAGTCAGCGCAAGAACGAGTGTTTCAATTGTTGCTGCTGGGGCTTTCTGAACAAAAATATCACCTGGTTGTCCATTTTCAAAAGCATATATAACAAGATTTACTGCGTCATCTAAGGTCATCATAAAGCGAGTCATCTTGGGATCAGTTACTGTAAGTGAATTACCAGCTCGAAGCTGGTCTACAAACAAAGGAATTACAGAGCCACGGGATGCCATTACGTTCCCATAACGAGTTACACAAATTGTAGTAGGTTTACTATTGCGAGATTTAGCTACAGCTACTTTTTCCATTAAAGCCTTTGATATACCCATTGCATTAATGGGATAAACCGCCTTATCTGTACTCAAACATATAATTCGGCTAACCTTACAAACAATTGCCGCTTCAAGAACATTTTCCGTACCAATGACATTAGTCTTGGTTGCCTGCATAGGATGAAACTCGCAAGAAGGGACTTGTTTTAATGCTGCTGCATGAAACACATAATTTACTCCTCTCATTGCATTCATCAATGAATCGTAATCACGAACATCACCAATATAAAATTTAAGCTTTGGATTACTGTACTGCTTACGCATGTCGTCCTGTTTCTTTTCATCTCGACTAAATATGCGAATTTCTGTAATATCAGAATCTAGAAAACGGCGCAAAATAGCATTTCCAAATGACCCAGTACCACCCGTTATTAACAAAGTTTTATTTTTAAACATCAATGACCCTCATTATTACACTGCCTTATCACAGTTATATATGAAAATATCAAATTAGAACAAGAATTAAGAGCTTGTTCGATAAGGAGCAAAAGACACTTTAATATAATATAAAGACAATTATAATTCATCATCATCTTCATAATTCAGAACATGATTAAATGCTTTGATATGGTGAAGTGCGCAAAATTTAGAATCTAATTTATTTACTGCTGTATTTCTAGATATTTTTCCAAAGTCATGCTTAATACCTTTATCTTTAATAAGAACTGATATGTATTTAGACATAGCCCTCTCATCACCAACATCAACTATAAAGCCATTCTTATTGTGTTTCACATAAATATTAACATCGCCCACATCAGTAGAAACTATAGGCTTCCCCATACTCATAGCCTCCCATACTGAAATAGGAGATGACTCAGACAAAGAGCTACAAATATAAACATCAATTTTTTTTAGTATGGGTCTTATATCAGTATAACTACCAACAAACAATAAGTTATCAACTGAGAACTCAGAACAAAGACTCTTTAACTCAGAAAAATACGCTTGCTGTCTGTGAGAAATAGATCCAATAACAATAAATATAAGGTTTTTAAAATCTTTATTAAGTAAAGAAGCAGAACGAATCATAGTTTCTAGACCTTTAACTGGACTAATATTGGCAACTGTACCAATTACTATTTTATCCCCAATCTCTTTATGAAGATTTTCACTTATAGTGTAATTATTAGTAGGGTCAAATCTAGCAGTATCTACAGGTGAAGGTATTACAAATTCATTCACATTATATTTAATTAAAGATTCATAATACTCTTTGGATCTAATAGAGGCATAAATAAAGCCAGAAGCAAGAGGCGATAGTGACCTAAATATCTTACGGAATAAAAATGGAAATGAGCTATCATTAAGGTGCCAAACCACTTTCGAGCCTGAAAGCCTACCTGCTATTGCACCTTTATATTGCCAACTTCCACCACAGACATAAACCAAAGAGAACTTTTCTTTAAAGAAATATAGTGCCAACCTGCATATCTCATAAGGGAAAAATAAAACATATCTCAATGCAACCTTCCATTCTTTTGTAATTCTGCTTAACCAAAATGTTTTATAAGAGACCCCTGAAATATCACACAGCTTTCTAAAATTTTCCGAGTTTTCCATCGGCATCACAATTGTTATATCTATTTTTTCTTTTAAGGCAACAGCCATCCTCAATGTATATATTTGAGGTCCACCTAATTTTCCATCCTCAAGAACACAAGCAATATGTAGCTTTTTAATAATAGGCATACTCATATCAAGTGACTTTATTTATTTTGAATACATTCATACTATTTGATAGTTTAGTTTTTTAGAAGAGTAAGAACAGTACAATAAAGCAATAGCAAAATAAACTAGTGGATAACTAAATATTGGCATTGATAAACCATAGATCAAAATATATAAAACTAAATATTTATTATAATTAACATACTTATAGAATGCTCCTATAACAAAAAACATGAATATAATGCCCTGTTCTAATAAAAGCTTCACATAGCCACTATCAATCCCAACACGCTTATTCTCAAAGAAAAAATTATAACCATTACCAAAAAGAATAGTGTGTAGAGAACTTTCCATAAAAACATTGAAATACATAAGCATATTTTGTAATCTTACCGATCCTGAGGTATGCATTAAAAAACCTGAAAAATATATCAAATAACCTAATAGTAAAAAAAGAATAACCCAAGAAATTGTTTTTAAAATAATTGAAATATTAAATGAATTTACTAGTTTAGTCACATGATAAATTATAAGAAATAAAAATAACGTCGTGGAAATTGTAGTAAGCCCTGCCAAGTAATTTATAAAGACAAATTTATTTCTATTGTTTGCATCCTTGATAAGTAACTTAGCAAAAATGATATTAATTCCAAACAGAAAACCTGATTGAACTCCTTCAAACATATACCCAGGAATAGATATAACTTCAATACCTAAAAAAGTCCTCATTAAGAGATTTCCAAAAACTGTATTATGCAAATAATAACGCGTAAACCATAATCTATAGCCAGAGAATTCTACAATATCGGCTGAATAAACAAATAATGTAATAAGTGTAAGTATTGCTAATGTACACGATAAAAATACCCATACATTAATTGAATATCTTAATAAAATTGAATTCATGCGAAATAAGTTTATTAGTAATATAAATATTACCATCTTATTAATTAATGAAATTAACGTTCTAAATGTGTGATTATCTGTGAATAAAAGCATTACAAATATTCCAGCTAAAGGGATAATTAAAAGCACGTCAAGTTTTATTTTTTTTTGGATAGTAATATTAATTATTAAACAAAAAATTACTACTGCCTCTAACAATATCCTTACAATGTCAGGAATAAACGTATTAAAAATAAAAGGGGGATAGTTAACTATATATGAAAATAAAAGTATTACAGTTGCAGCACCAATAAATCTTCTAAGTGCTGAAGATGCCCCAGACTCAATCATTAGACTTAATAATTAATAAGTAAATATTTACAAGAAAAGAAAGGTATGTTTTCATAAAAAATGGGTTACTAACCCATGATTTAAAAAGATAAGCCCATGATTTTGAATAATTATTATTTACCTGATAGCTTCTAGCTACTCCATAATCAATTAACCCATGCCTGAAACGTATTTTAACTCTATCAGTTAAACTTCTATTTTTCCAAATTGGAAAAAATAATTCAACCGTATATCTTTCTGCTTTCGATTGCCTTATAACTGTTCCAGAATTTTCTGAATGCCACCTATAACTTCCAAGAATTTGCTTTATAAAACCAATTTTCATACCATTTTTAGCTATTTTCATCCATAAATGATAATCCTCAACTGTAGCAACATTAGGATCCTCTGTGAATCCACCAACACGTTCAAATATTTTTTTTTCTATGACTGTAGCTGAAGTGGCAATACAGTTGCCTTTATAAAGAAGAGTATCAAAATTAGCCCTACTAGCTGGACCATAAAAGTGATCTCCCTCTCTTTTTCCAAACCATGTTAATCCATGACACACTAAAACATTTGAACTGGCATTAAGCCAAGATACACATTTATCTAATTTTTCTGGATGCCATAAATCATCAGAGTCAAGAAATGCTAAATATTTACCTGATGCTAAATTCACGCCAAAATTTCGGGATGCCCCAATAACACCATTATTTTTAAAATTAACCAAAGAGATTCTAGGGTCATCAAAGCTTTGAACTATTCTAATCGTATCATCATCTGAAAAATTATTTATAACTATAGCCTCCCAGTTAGAAAATGATTGTTTACAGACAGACTGAAGTGCTTCATGAAGAAAGCTTGCTTGATTGTATGTAGGTATGATAATACTCACTTGTGGATTGACACTCAATTCTTCGCACCATAAAAACTTTTACATGCTAAAAGTGTTCCCTCAACTTCAGAATTGTAATTGCCAGTCAAAGATAGTCCCGTTGAAATAATTTTTTTTGAGCTAAATTCAAAATTAGTATTTGATGTATTCTCCCTTCGGTCTAAATAGGATATTTCTGGCTGGAATTGAAAAATATCAAAACTTCTAGCCTGAACAAGAAGTGCCATCTCCAAAACACTCATCATTTTTCCTCCCACATTGAATAACCCATCAGCTAATTTACTAGTAGACAGTAACAATAAATGCTCAATAGCATTGCAAGCATCTGTCATTGTAATAAAGTTGATTTGTTGCCGACCATCAGATTGCAAAACAATTTTATTATCATTAACAACTTGTTTACATATATCATTGACTAATAACATCCAGCAGTTTACATGCTGATTTACGGGGGCACCAAAGGTATTTGACAAGCGAATAACAATACCTTCAATTTTATTTTTTTTATGGGCTAGCCTAACAACATCTTCTCCTGCTCGATGGCTAGTTGCATAAGGATGTAAATTACTTAAGCCATCTTCCTCAGAAACAACTCCAGCCAAAGGGCTACTATAGACATGCGCTGTAGAAATATAAATAAACCTTTTAACATTTTTATTTATCGCTGCACTCAATAACTTGGCAGTATTTACTCCATTGACATCAAGAGCTGAAGCTGGATGATTATTGCAATCCTCTGCGTTCATTCCAGCTAAGTGGACAATAGCATCAACATTTTCGCATATTTTTTCTAAATCTGATGAGGACTTCCATATAGTTTGCACTACCTCTGACCCAACTTGATTCAAGAGATGAGAATTACTTCTTGAGCCTAATTTTAGAGAGAATTTTTTATTTAAAGCTAGACCTTCTGTTAATCTACCTCCTAAATAACCAAAAGCACCCGTAATAAGTACTCTCATTATTTATGTGTGATACCCCAATCATAAGGTATTAGTCCATCATCTGGTGAAATGCGCTCAATTTCATCAGGATCATGAGGCATAGATGCGCAGTTAGCAACGATAGATACATTTTCACCTATGCCTTTCCACCCATTCCAAACCATTGGAGGAACCGTAAGAAGAAAATAATTTTCTGGTGAGAGAAAATATTCTTCAGTAACTCCCCTTGTTTTACTATCCTTTCGATCATCATATAAAACACATTTAATCGACCCATAAACAACTGCATAGTTAAGTGTCATTTTATTATGCAGATGCCATGCCTTTATTGCACCAGGATAAGTACAAGAAAAATATATTTCTCCAAAACTATCATATAAAGGAGAATCAGATCTCAACATATGCATCACCTTGCCTCGCTCATCAAACATCTGCTTCAATGGTGTTATAACGACACCTTCTATCATAATAACTCCTTATAAAAATCATAAATCTGCTCTTTAGTAATAGACTCAATATCTCCACCATCTAAGAACACCTTATACCATTTTGCTGTAGAAGAAATAGTTTTTTTTGAACCCCACCTTTGTGACCATCCTAATATTTGTTTTGCTTTATCACAATTTAGTTGTAATAAATTTGCTTCATGCTGCTGCCCATGGTTTTTTTCAATTTCAACAGAGCCTTTCCCTATAAATTCAACAATATCATTAGCAACTTGATTTACAGTTCTCACCTCAGATGTTGAGGGTCCAAAATTCCATGCACCAGAGTAAATCTCAGGATTAGAATAAACGGCAGCTCCAAGCATAAGATAGCCATTAATTGGCTCTAAAACATGCTGCCAAGGTCGAGTTGCCTTTGGATTACGAAGCTTTATTGGCAAATTAGCCTCTATAGCCCGAATACAGTCAGGAATAATTCTATTTTTTGCCCAATCACCACCACCAATTACATTTCCCGCTCGAGCTGAAGCTGATCCAAAGTTCTCTCGCTCTAGAAAAAAAGATCGAGAATAAGCTGAAAATACTAATTCAGAAGCCCCTTTAGAAGCACTATATGGATCATGTCCTCCTAGTTGATCATTTTCTCGATAACCCCAAATCCATTCAGAATTTTCATAGCATTTATCTGATGTTATATATACTAATGATCTCACAGAATCACACTCTTTGACAGACTCTAATAAATTTACTGAGCCCATAATATTTGTATTGAAAGTCTTAACAGGGTCATCATATGAGTCTTTCACAATTGCTTGAGCCGCTAAATGAAATACAAACTCTGGCTGGTGTTCTTTTAAAGCTTTTTTTAATGAGAATAGATCAGTAATATCTCCTACTATATGATCAATTTTATTTTCTAGGTTTAGTAATTTAAAATGATTTGGCTCAGTATCCATTTCAAGTGAAAATCCTCTTACATCAGCACCTAATTCTGTTAATAAATACGTTAACCATGAGCCTTTAAAGCCAGTATGTCCAGTTATAAATACTTTTTTTCGCTTATATGAATTTAAAATCTCATCCATATTATTTAAATCCATGGTGCTTTCCCAGAATCATATAGTGAATTTAAAAGTTGGTATTCTCTACTTGTGTCCATAGGCTGCCAAAATCCATCATGTCTATACATCATTAACTCTTTATCTTTTACAATTTTTCTTAAGGGCTCTTGCTCAAAAACTAAACTTTTATCACCATCAAGATAATCAAATAATTTAGGGCTTGCAACAAAGTAACCCCCTGAAATTCTTCCAGCATGAGCCTGAGGTTTTTCATTAAACTCTAAAACTTCTCCGCTTGAATCCGAGTTCATTTCACCAAAGCGCCCTGGTGGACGTACACCAGTTACAGTAAGCAATTTATTATGAGAGTTATGAAAGTTAATTAACTTATCAATATTTATGTCCGAAACCCCATCGCCATAGGTAATCATAAAATCTTCATTATTTAAATACTTCTTAATACGAGAAATTCTAGATCCAGTCATAGAGCGAAGACCAGTGTCAGCCAAGGTAATATTCCAATTATGTTCATCGTGCTTATTATGATATACAACTTCACCTTCGTCTCCAAGACTTATCGTAAAGTCACGCGTAAACGCTTCATAATTAAGAAAAAAATCTTTAATTGCTTGTCCTCTATATCCAAGACAAATTATAAAATCTGTAATTCCAAATTTCGAATAAGTTTTCATTATATGCCATAAAATTGGATATGGCCCAATTGGTATCATTGGCTTGGGTATGTCTTCAGCAACGTCTCTTATGCGTGTTCCATAGCCTCCAGCAAGAATTACAACTTTCACTTTACTCTCCTTTATAATTAAAAAACTACACTCAACAAAACCTAACTTTTTTATTTAAGTTTATATTCTATTTACTAAAATTCCTTCAATTACCAAATAATCCATATTTGTATCAAGAAAATCAACAATAGCATCTTCAGGTTTCTCAACTACTGTTCTTCCATGTTTGTTAAAAGATGTATTAAGAATTACGCCATATCCGGTGATTCTTTTTACCTCAGTTAATAATGAGTAGTAATTTTTATTATCTTCTTTAGTTACAAACTGAACTCTCGCAGTATGGTCATTATGAATTGCACTTGGAAGAATATCATGGAATTCTTTTTTCATCCTAAATGCAACAGTCATATGCTTATTTGAATATGCATTCTCAAACAGTCTGTCTTTTTCCTCATCAAGCATTGATGGACAAAATGGTTGAAATTCTGGCCTCTTTTTTATTGATAAATTCATTCGACTTCTTATGGAAGGATCATTAGGACTAGCAACGATACTTCTATTACCTAGGGCTCTTGGTCCATATTCCATTCTTCCATGAAAAATTGCTCCTATTTTCCCCTCTGTAATAAACTTAGCAACAATTTTTGGCCACTCATCTCCTAAGTCAGAATAACTGACTTGATTACCAAAAGCTTCAATGTCCTTAAACACTCTCTCTTTTGAGTATGATGGTCCGTAATAAGGCATAACTTCCTGTCTTAACCATTCAATATTTATTCCTTTTTCTACTAAATTACCAATCAATGCACCTTGAGCTGCCCCTTCATCTGTCATTGCTGGAGCTATATAGATATTTTTTGAAATTTTTTCAAAAATTTTTAAATTTATAATTACATTTGCATGAATACCCCCACTCAAACATATATTTTTGATTTTGTATTTATCAACATAATACTTCACATATTCAAAAACTACTTCTTCAGTAAATTTTTGGAGTGCAGCAGCAATATCTTCATTTTTTAATTCATGAAGAACTTTCTGAATCTTATAATAATTTAAACAATTTTCAGCTTTCAGATTGTTGAGCTTAATTACTCCATCTTTAATTTCAACAATTTCTTGTAGTTCTTTATATAAATAATTATCATAACTTCCGTATGCTGCAAGAGCCTCTGTCTTGCCCTCATCCGACTCACCAAAACCAATTACCCTAGTAAAGTATGTATATATGCCACCAATAGAGCACATCGCAGTAGTTGACCATTCATCATGCCCTATATCGAAAAAAGGTTTTTCAGATGATGAAGAGCCAATTTCAATAAGTTTCTTTTTATCACCAATATAAACCCTTGAATGGTTATTATCATCTCCCATACCATCCATTGCAAAAACTAAGGCATGATTATATGGTGACATATAGAATGCAGTAGTAGCATGACAATATTCATGATCAAAATATTTTATTTGAATATCAGCATTATGAAAAATACTTTTTAAATATTTTAAAATAATTCCTTCTAAATCTACTAAATTTATTTTCAGTAGAACCCTTAATACTAATAATTTAATGCCATTTTTTGATAGCAACATTTTGCCAATTAAGCTAATAGACTTAGTTTCTTTAAATCTTGAAAATTGCTCAAAAAATTCATTAATAAATGATGCATTTAAAAAATTTCTTAAAAGCAAATTGTATTGATATAAGTTCTTACTTACTTTTAATCCTTTGCATTTATTGTATGGAATTGATACAAATAATTTTTTTACACTACTGGTATCCAATTTACTAAATTGAATATATTTATCAATCGCAGGAAATGGCAAAAGATTATCATGCTTATACCTAGTAATTCTATCAGTAGAAATTGCAAAAATATTTTTTTCACTCTCAGATATTACAAAAATTCCTGTGTCATGATTGTCAATATTCAACCCAATATGAAGTTCAGTTGTATTTTGTTTATTCATATATTTTTTAGAGCAATAATGTACTAGTAAGTATTAACTGCATTTACAATATATTCTCTATTAACTTTTGACAGTAATGGATATAAGGGAATACTTAAGACCTCATTATGGATTTTTTCTGTCTCAGGAAAAGACAAGTGATTCCATTCAGCAAAAGCTTTTTGTTTATGAGGTGGAATTGGATAATGAATCAGAGTCTTGATACCTAAACCTTCCAAATATATTTTTAATTTATCCCTTTCCTCTGCCCTTATTACAAATAAATGCCATGCAGGATTAGTCCAACTTGGAACATATGGTAAGAGAATCTTAGGATTAACAATATTATTCAAATAAAACTTAGCATGGTCCCTTTTTTTCTCTGTGTCAGCTTTCAAGTCATTAAGTTTTATAGATAAAAAAGCAGCTTGAATTTCATCCATTCTGCTATTCCTGCCTTTATAAGAATTCTTATACTTTCTAGTAGAAAGGTTTTGAAAAATATCTTCCCCATAATTTCTTAAAGATTTTAACATTTGAAAAACGTCATAATCATTAGTAGTAACAGCCCCAGCATCACCCAATGCACCAAGATTTTTCCCTGGAAAAAAACTAAAACAGCCAGTATCACCTAATGAGCCAACAGTGTCATTTTTGTATGAAGCACCATGAGCCTGTGCTACGTCCTCAATTATTTTTAAATTATATTTTTTAGCAGTTAATTTAATAGGGTCGACATCTACTGATTGGCCATACAAATGAACAATCATAATAGCTTTCGTTTTATCACTAATGGCAGCTTCAATTGCATCATGAGTAATATTAAAAGTTCTAATATCAGGCTCTACAAGCACAGGCTTTAGCCTACTTTCTGTAATAGCCAGTATGGTTGCAATATAGGTGTTAGCTGGAACAATAACCTCATCTCCTTCTTTCATATGGCCAAGCTCAATATAAGCTCGGAGAGAGAGTATTAAGGCATCAAGTCCATTACCTACGCCAACACAATATTTTGTTCCACAAAACTTAGAAAATTTTTCTTCAAATTCCTCTGTCTCTGGTCCAATCATATGAATACCTGATTTAATAACTCTTTTTAATGAGTTAGAAAATTGTTCAGTATATTTACTATTTAATTTTGGAAGGTTATAAAATTCAATTAGAATAATAATTCTCCTACTTTACAATTTAATTAAATGATGCGTTATTCTATCTAGAATAAATATATGAGAGAAATATAATTCATATTTTCTTGGCCACCGATTTGCTAATCTACGAACAAGTTTTTTTATTAAACCTACATTTTCTAAACCCTCATCAAAATGCACATTTTTTAAGGAAAACCTGGCTTGAGAGTATTTATACCTAATACATATTGGGTCTTCTGGATCATAAAAGGCAAATGAATGAACAGTGCCAAAACTTTTAATTCCTGGATCAGCATGGCCCCAAACTGATCTAAAATATGGTTGTGAAACTTCAACTTCAGCCCCTGACTTAGAGATACGATAAATCTCCTCCATTACTTTTTGTGGATTATCAAGCAAAATCAACGTGTCTTTAATATAGACCTTATCAAATTCATCAGCATTAAACGGATATGGGAACTCATTCAAATCATGCACTACATCAGTATCTATATTATTATTAAAATCAACACCAACAGCCCCATCTACTTTTTTTTCTCCACACCCAATATCTAACATTTTCATTATAATTCCTCAATAAAATCGTCAATAGAGAGTAAATCTATTAGGTTACTTCTCATATTATTACTAGTCATATACTTTTCTATTTCTGTAGATATATGCCATGCTAAATTTAAAATTGGCGCAATATCTTCCTTTGAAGCAAATAACTCTTCATCTGAATAGATTGGTATTCTTGTACCTGGTAAGTAATTTCCAATTTTCATAGAGCCTGGTTTCTCATATACTGCAGAAATATGATTCTCATTCAAATCTAATAGTTTAATTAGAATTGCAGCCCGTCCTGGAAAAGCCTTTGCTCTTAATCTACCATGTTTATTAACTTGAGTAATTATTGTATCTTTTTTAGTTTTTTTCCACTTTTCAATATTAGTTGACATTGTTTCGAATGCTTCAATAAACTTACTTTCTTTATCTACGAGGGAATCCTCATTATAATCAAATTTTTCCATCTCTTTACTGCCCATAAATACTCTTATATTTCCACCATATCTTGATGGAAACTCTACATTGAGAATTTTCATTCCTAAAGAAGCAACCATATATTTAAATGATGTGTATGAATAAGATCTTGGATGTTCATGATAGAATGTATCAAATTGATTGCCATCTAGAATGGATCCTAAATAATGATTTTCAATCACTATTACAGTTTTTGCACTAATTAATAATTTAAGCGAACTCAGTACTTCATTTAAATTCTCAATATGTGCAAATACATTAGTAAATGTTATAAAGTCAGGCTTACCATTATTAGCTATAATCCTATTAGCAACTTTCTCTGATAGAAATTCATTATAAATAAAATGACCTTTTGCACCAGCATCATCGACTGCTCCAGTTGGCTCAATTCCAATAGTTTTAGCTCCATTAATTTTAAAGTGATCCAATAAGCTCCCATCATTACATCCTATATCTAATACTGTTTTACCTTCTAACTCGCCAAACTGCTTCTTACAAGATTCAACTAAGGCTTTCATACCACTCAATACGTCTGCTGTAAATCTAGACCGATAATGATATGTTTGAGGAAATAAATCCTGTTTTGGTACTTGATATTTCTGATGGGCAGTTAAACATTTTTTGCAAAAAAGTATTTCTATAGGATACTCCACACAACTTCTATCATTATTAAAAGGCACAAGATCATCGCACATTGGATGCATACCAAGATTTAAAACTGGGGACAGATTTTCATTGCCACAAACTTCGCACATTGATATTTCATTAGTCTTGCTGTTCATATATTTATTTCCATTTATTTTTAAAGTTTCAAAAAGGCCCTCATTTTTCTAGCAACATAATAAAAAGGCGAAAATATTGCATTTGGATATAGTATGTTGTTAATAATTAATTTAATTACTGATATGTATTCTATCCCTGACTTCTTTCTATTAATTAGCATAAACGCAAGATCTGGAATGAAGTATATTAAAGAAGCATTTTTGCAGTAAATATACTGAAAATAAGATAGACCATTTATACGATACTCATCCAATGACTGAATAAGGCGCACACTCCGAACAAATGGATACATTGGTGCCCACTCTCTCACACCAGTCAAACAGACACTCAATGGCTTAGAATAAAAATAGGCCTTTGATTCTGAAAAAGCCTTTGAAAATATCTTAACATGTGGAAATGTATTATCATAATAGGAAAATTCTCTTAAATCATTAATAGCATCACGATTAAGAACATTGACATTATCCAACCAATTCTTTCTCCTAAAAACTGATAGAAACATACCACCTAAAAAATCAAATGAAACATGTGGGTCTATCAACTTTAAAAAAGGAATCTCTTCATTCTGTTTTTTTAATGAAAATGGTTGCATATCATTAGGCAAATTACTAATGTCGAATGGCTGATTGAAAGAAAGTACATATTCTGTTGTTAAATGCGACGCATTAATATAGAAAAAATCACAGCTTTGATGTTCAATTAGTAGTAATGCCAAATCATTAATCGCATAAGAGTACAAGAGGTCATCATCACCAAGAAGCCAAATAAACTCACCATCAGCCATATCCACAACATTGAGATAGTTTTGTGTTCGCCCAGAATTTGTTTTATTCTTTGAATATTTTATATTTAGCTTATCTTTGTATCTCTTAACCACCTTTTCGGTATTATCAGTTGAGCAGTTGTCAGAAATACATACTTGGTAATTTAGTTCAGGCATGATATTATTTGATAAAATTGATTCCAAGCAATTTAGTAAATATTCTGCATGATTAAATGTGGGGATACAAATTGAAATTTTCAAGAAATATCTCCATAAGAACTTAATCTACCAGTCATGATGTTTCTCATAACCTAATTCAATCAAAAGATCACCCACACTATCTTTAAAGCATTTTTTATGTACAGAATTCATTTCAGTTATCCATTCACCACTCTTACCAGTTCGCTTTGTTGATTTAGTCCCAGGATTTAAAGAAGATAATGTTGAAAAAATATTAGTTGGGGCTCTTTTATTACTATAAGTTAATATTTTGTTAAATACATAATCATTTAAATCTACTCCATAGAACTTAAGTATCTTTTTAAAAACTTCAGGTGAATTAGAACGTAAATCTTCATACTTAATAGTCATGCATTCAATCTCACTATGATTTTTTTCAATATCTAACCAGCCTTTTACCCATGAGCTATAATCAATTAAGACCATGTCTATGGAATGTTGTATGGCGTCGTTCTTATCCATTTTATTATAGTCCTCATAAAATTTATCAGTAGCTAACCAGGGATTAGTTTTAAGCACATGATGGTATTGAGAAATCGCAATATCGCGAGGATCCCTGTACATTACTATAATTTTATTTATATTATGATTAAGAAGAATATTAATATTTTTTGAGTATGGAAGAATATGCGTTTTGATAGAAGAATAGCCATATTTTGGCATCTTCGTAAAGGCACTTTTAGGCAAATGGTGATGTCGTATCATTTCTTTAGATCCACTGAGGGATCTTGGACTATATCCAGGCAGATTGCTTATAAAATTCTCGACCCATGTTGTGCCACTTTTAGGATATCCTGCAACAAATATAATCTTTTTATCACCATATTTCTTACCGAAGTATGACCTAATATCATTAATCAGTATTTTCACATGATACTTTGGTGAAAAAATAAATTTAATAAACCACTTAAATGAAGATGGTAAAAAAGTTCTAATGTATTTAATAATCATATTAATCACTCAATGAAGTTAATTTTGACCATGCTGACAAAGAATTTTTCACAGTATCTGTTTTTGCGTAAATATTACAAAACTCACTTACAGCATTTTGACAATTATCACTGAGCCACCATTCATCAATTCTATCATAAACGGAGTCTAACCACTCCATTGCACTCTCTGGAGTATCATGGAGTATTGAGACTTTACTTAATAATTCAAAATAAGGAATCATGTCTTCTTCACAAATAGGATAAATGTCATTCGATTGAAAAATAACAGTTGGTATATTCATTGCCAATGATTCTACAAATGTAGTGCCCATGTAATCATAAACACATACTCTAGATTTTTTCATACGTGACTGAAGACTATACTCCCAATTATCAAAACTTAACATATTGTTGAAGTTAAATAACCTTTGCTTAATATCCCATTTCCAATCAACATAATGAGGCCTGATCAACATATTTTTTTCTATAACAGCTGATATATTTTTTAAAAACCTCTCCTGCCATCCAAGATACAATGAAAAGTCTTCTAAAAATCCGCAGTTATGACGCGGGCAGTTAGTTATTACATAGAGTATTTGAGTATAACGATTTCTTGATTTCATGCCTGAATTATAAAAACTAATTAACTTATGTGCAGGAAAAGCCAAATCCTTAGAGGATGATTTCCAGCCCCAAGTTATATAATGATCAACAACTGATATTTCAAAATGTTCAACTAGTTTAAATTTATAAAGAAATGCACCACCACCATGTGTGCCACCAATTATTTTTATACCATTCTCATTAGATAATGCAGCCCAGTGTTTAAAAGATTCATGGTGCCACCATAAGTTTGAACTATATATAGCTTTAGGATTATATTTAGAGTAGGTATTTTGACTATAAATAGATAATCTATCATAACCCTCTAAGAACACTATTGGGATAAAGTCTCCGACTAAACTAATCATGAGTTTTAACATAGGGTCTGCATTTTCTGGGACTAATGACAAACTAGACCGATCACTACTATTAATACTATTATTAATTTTTACATCTTTAGTTTCTTTGATAAAACCAATTTTACCAAAAGTAAATAAAAATAATGCTAACTGAAACCATACTGGTAGATATGATTGTTGGCAAATAACCGTTGATTTTTTTGCAGATATCTTATCAATAATGATAAAAATTATATTTTTAATATCCCTTAAAAAATTTAAAAAGATATTTTTTTTTGGAGGGGCTTTATCAACCTTATAATCCAAAGTGGCATCATAATGTTTTGCATACTCAATAGGTATATTTAGTTTTTCAGCAATTTTTGTGGTGAATTTCAAATTAGAACTATCTTGCGTCGCAAAAATGTGAAAATCACGTGTATCTTTTTGAATATCAATTTGTGAATGACTATCACCAATTACTGTTATTTTATTGAAAGCACTTTTTGCAGCAGTAAGTCTAGTATATCGATCATAAAAAACTGCTACATAATGATAAGTCCAGCATCCTATATGTATTCTCCAATATTGTTCTGAATATTCTAAATTATGAATCTGATTTAAACGCGGAGACAGTAAAGAAATTAATGTATTTGAGAGTGTTATGATTTCGTTGTAACTCTTATGAAGCTCCTTAGGCATATTAAAAGGATCTTGAATAGTGCCCAAAATATTGTAGTTTAATTGACAATTGTTATAATGAGGAGAACACCCTGGTGTTAGTAACCAATAACTGTGTTCAACTGGATAACAATCGGTAATTCCAGAGATAGCAATATATTCCATCAATCTATTTTGAATCTATCTAATATTTTATTCAAGCAATTTTATACTATTAGAACCTTTGTTCAAGAACATAAACCTAATCTGAAAAATCAGAGAGGTTACTGCATAAATCAAGATAGTTTGAAGGCTCTCCATAATTAATCATTACTCATCCTCTGCGCCTTAAACATGCTCTCTGCAACTTCCCAATCTTCTAGTGTATCTATATCTTGCACCATTTTTCGTGGCAATATTACTGAGTAGCAGTCATCAGGTAATAGTGTGGGATTATGCATAAATTTATTTTTATCAAACCAATAAAATTGCCCAGCATCATGATAAGCTTCTGGTAAATCTTGTGACCTTGTAATTTTATGCTCTGGATTAATCATAGTAACTTTGCCATGATTATTTATTTCAACAGCTCTATAAATTGTAAAGTCAAACGTTGTAATTGAAAATACTACCGAGCATTTTTTTTCTTTCAATAGATCATATCCACTTTTAATATATTCTTCAGAAACAAATGGAGCAGTAGGATAAATACAACAAAATTCTTCTATTTCTATACCATCAGCCTCTAACATTTTAATAGCATGTTCTAAAACTGGAGCTGTAGGTGTAATATCATCTGATAGATTTTCTGGGCGCATAAAAGGCACTTTGGCACCATATTTAATAGCCGTATCACGAATGTCAAATGAATCAGTAGAGACTACTATTAAATCAAATAATTTAGTATTTATTGCCATCTCAATAGAGTAAGCAATAATTTCTTTTCCTAAAAAATTACGTATATTTTTCCCAGGTATACGTTTACTACCTCCTCTTGCAGGAATTATTGCAACTTTAATTTTTCAACCTCGCTAGATTTAGAATTGAAATTGAAGAATTCATGTGTTCAGAACATCTGTTTTTGATAATATTTAATCTAAATGAATCTTCACTATTTAAGGACACTTTCTTTAACCAAGTATTAATAATTTTATCACTATTATTTTTCTTATCTATAAAAGTTACGCCATCTCTCATCTTAAGCATTTTTAAATTATCCTCTATCAAACCTGGCTGAATGCTAAGAACTGGAATATTCATAAGCCACGCTTCATAAAGAAGGGTTGAAGCCATGCCAACTACACCATCAACAAAAGGTAATAACTTTCTGCCTCTTATGCTTGATATAATTTTAAAATGCTTATAATTATCATCTTGAGACCATAGTTTACTCAGTTGTTCTTCACTTTCCCTAGGGTGAGGCAAAACACACGTTTCAATATTACTATATTTAGATAACTCATCTTTTACCATTGGTATAACGTCAAATTCAGTATAGCCTTTATAATATTTGCTATCTTCTATTGAGGCGCCAAAGTCCATTCTTACTGGCTCAGAAACAAATAAAATTAACTTACCAGATAGTGTTAATCCATTTGAAATTAATAGGTTTTTCTGTGAATCTAGCATGTTTAATTTATAATCTTTAAGAGAATCTTCAAACGCTGGCTGCCCACAAATCATAATGATATCAGATGGTATTCCTTGTCTTATAGCATCAACTTTAGCGAACTCATCAGGCACAACATAATAATTTGGGAAAAATACACACTCATGATCCATTTTCATTCTCGACAAATAGCCATTCCAAGAATCTATAACATGTATGGTAGGTATTCCTAAGTTATTTGCCTCTCTGGCAATTTTTAATGGCAAGGTATCAACCATATTTACTGAAAAAATAACTACCGTTATTTCTTTTTTTATAAGCTGCTCCTTGATTCCACTGCACCCTTTACTTCCATGAAGTGGGAACACATTCCAAGCATTACAATCTATAGTGCCAAAAAATCCAATTTTTGTATAAGAAAATTTAATGTTAGTTTCGTTACATAACTGCATGATTGGATAAATAGCTCTCACACTTCCAACTTCGTTTGCAGTAAATAATATATTCATTCTATGATTTCAATATCTTTTCAATAAGTTCATGTGTTTTATAAATTGTAGATAAATTGCTTATAGTGTCATAATCATTTTCATAAGAATTTATTAGGTCACTTAGTGCATTAACAAACGGTGAATCTTCATTTTCACAAAAAATACTAGTGTTTGAATCTGCTAACCTATAAAAATTAGGGTAGAACTCATGCTCAACCTTATCTTCAACTCTAAGGTCCATATCATTATGTAATATTGAAAATCTTTTATCTTTAAAAGTAATTGAAAAATCAATATTATGGAAAGATGCCTCAACACCTGAAACTATTATGAGAAAGCCTCTTTTATCTCTAATAGCAAAACTAGGACTTTCACTTTCAATATCATTTTCAACCCATAATAGTTTATATTCATCGATGGATAATATAAAAAATAGTATATCTATCATGTGTGAGCCATTATTCATGAGGCCTCGTGAATATCTAACCTCTACTAAAGTTGGTATTCCATATTTAGAATTATCAACTAAGTCTTTAAGTTTTTGATATGAAGAGCTATACCTTCTTTGATAATTAACAACTATTTTTGTTGAGTTATTTTGACTGATCAGATAATTTAATTGCTCACAATTCTCCAAAGCAGGCTTCTCAAGCCAAACCATTTTAATATTACTTTGAATACATTGCTTTAGATGTTGATAATGAAACTCTGCAGGAGAACAGATAGAAACAATATCAGGGGCTTCTTTCTTAAGCATTTCTTCAAAATCAGAATATGTGGATATATTGTGCTTTGAATTAAAAAGCTCTCTATCATTTTTACTTGGACTACACCCAGCTACTACTTCTACATGTTTGTTTCTTACTAATGCTGGAAGGTGAGATAAGATTTTTCCATTTTTAACATCAAATTTCCATGAAATATTTCCTAAACCAACTAATACAGAATTATATAAATGTGACATTATTTAAACACTCTTATAAATAAATTTGAAGCTTTGAATTAGCTTTTTTAAGCAATTCCAGATAATCATCATCAATTATTTCGGATTGATTATAATACTCATCATCCACTCCAAAATACTCTGAAAATGATTCTGATTCAAAAACAGGAGAACTAAACCCTTCAGGAAAGATAATCAGCACATCTAACTGTAAATTATCAGCTATTTTTCTAATGCGCTTAGTATAATCAACTTTATACTCTCCTATAAATGGCTTATTATTAGAATAAAAATGTCCTTCCAAACAAGGAAGACCTAGATAGTCACAGCCAAGAAGTATAACTTTAGAAAATCCTAGATATTTTGCGATCCCTAGCATAAAGTCTAGCCCTCCAGTTACCGTAGAAAATTCACCTGACATATCATAACTATTTGAGCTTGTATTACCGCAATGATAAATAAAATTAATATTTCTGGGTGGATTTAAAAATGCGTACTTATCAGTTAAGCTAATAAAAAATTGGGTTTTATTATTGTCTTTAATTATTTTCTTAAATATAGGCAAAAGAGAGTTGAATTGTATCTTTCCTGTTTGTCTACTCTTCCATAATGGAGCCATCAAATATGCAGATGGAAATACGCAATAACTCAAACCAGATTCGCTTAACCTTTTATCAACTAAAGAATAAGTACAACCCAATGTCACTAAATTTGATAAAACTGATAAATCAAAATATTTTAGTGAGGCTCCATTCCCAAGAATATAGCATGTTTCACCTTTATGAATATTATTATATTTTTCATTACCCTTCAGTAAATTTTTATTTAGGTTCCAGAAGCTATTTTCTATTTTTTTAAAAAAACTTTTCATTTTTTTAATAGAAAAAAAACATCAGTTTACTTACTATTTTCATAATAATTTTTTAAGAAAAATTCTCAGAGCTAAATATACATTGAAGAGTGAGAACTCCCAGTAATTTATTATCCTTCAACCACAAAGATACTTGTGAAATCTCGTACATATTTTTATATCTATCAATTAACATTTAAATCATTTTCTCTAAATTGGTCCAAATTACCATGATGTCAGCCCTCCATCAATAATAAAATTTTGTCCAGTTACATAGCTTGATGAACTAGATAATAAATATAGTAGTATACCAACTAGTTCCTCTCTCTCTGCCATCCTCCCCATTGGCACGCGATCACTATACATCTTTACAAATTCTTTATTATGTTGATTAAAAACACCTCCTGGTGATATGCAATTGACACGAATATTACCACCCCACCACGTTGCAAGCCATTTTGTTAAACCAATTACACCTGATTTACTTGCAGAATATGCTGGGAATGACTTAAATGGTTGTCCATCATAAATACGATGATCTGGGCCTACTACCCCATAAATACTAGAAATATTAATTATTACACCACATTTGCTTGAAGCTTTTATCAATCGACCAGCCTCCCTTGCAACCAGAAAAACTCCAGTAAGGTTAATATCTAACGTTTTCTTCCAAACTGATAGAGGATACTCTTCAAAATCTGCAAATGCTTCTCCTGAATTCATTAGCCCCTCTCCTGTTGCAGCTGCATTGTTTATAACGGAATCAAGCCCTCCATACTTACTTTTTACATATTGCAAACATTCAACTACTGAAACTTCAGAGGATATATCAACCTCGAATCCATCAACTCCGAGCTTTTCTGCATAAGATAAAACATCTGTTTGAGCAATATCTGCAATCATTAATTGAACATTATCTATTTTTGCTAATTCTGCTGCATACACTCTTCCCAAAACACCTGTTGAACCTATAAGAAGAATTCTTTTTCCTGAAATAGTTATTTCCTGTTTAGTCATAATTTATATTTGATTTTCATCAAATACTCTACTAATGTAAAATCAAACTCAGAGTCAACATCGAAACTTTTTTCAAATCCGATATCGTACCCTTCTGCATGACCGCTTAATAAATGATTTTTTCTTTTTATGTGTTCAGGCAGCATTGCATATATACTTGCCACATGCTCATATACTGAAGGCGCATCCTGCCTTCTAATAACTGTAGGCCCCAATGTCTTACTCATACCAAGCGAACCATCTTCTAGTTCTTCAACCATATTAAAGTATGGGTTTTTTCTTGCCTCACAAATTGTAAACACAGTATCTACACCTCTAACAATAGAGCCTCTTAACTGCTCAATTATATTTGATATATCACTGGAATCTCTTAATGGATTGGTACAGTCTAAATCAATAAAGATTTCATACTCTTCATTATAATATTTTTCACAACTTTCCAATGCATGCTTCCAAACATCAAATTTACCAACATTAGAAGCAGATAGAAAATCTGGACGAAAAAATGGCGTCTCTGCACCAAATTCTCGAGCTACTGAAGCAATTTCTTTTGAATCTGTGGAAACAATAACTTTATCTATCTCAGAAGTATGCAATGCTGCCTCTATTGTCCAAGCTATTAAAGGTTTACCCAACAATTCCTTTGTATTTTTTCCTGGAAGTCCTTGACTCCCCCCTCTTGCCCCAATGACACATAGTACAGTCATAAACTAAACTCATCTAAATTGACAACTCTCTCTAAGAGACTTGATTTTCTTGCAGATTCTGCGATTTTTTGAGCAACTATCGCATCTTCAAAACTACAATAGGGGCGATTTAATTTGCCTTTAACTCTCTCAATAAAATTATTCATAAGCTTTATAAACATCGAATTTTTCTCAAATTTTTCAGGTGTCTTATCGACTAATGATTTTACTCCATTCTTCTTTTTATATATAGTGCCAGAAGTATAATCCCAATATATAACTGCATCTCTATATACTAATTCCAAACTGCGTCTATATTCTGGACTTACCATATCCATTTGAACTTGTCCAATAGCACCATTTTTATTCATTAAAGTTAGATTGGCTAAATCATCAGCACTCATCTCCAAATCACTAACATTTGATATACTTCCGTATATTTTTTCAATATCTCCTGTCAGCCAATGAACTAAATCAATCTCGTGAATGAGGTCAAGAAGTGCTCCACCACCATATTTTATATTTGCACTATAGCATTCTTTATAATTTGTATCTGGCCTCCATCTATCTAATCGCTGTCCAACTACTGCTCTATAAGTATAGAGAGGGCCAAATGGTTTTTGTTCTAATAATTCATGGATTTTAACAAGATTTGGATGAGCTCTTAATTGAAAACCAACTTCTATAATATTATTATTTTTTGATATTTCATTAGCTAGAGGCGCAATTTCAGAAAAAGATTTAGCAATAGGTTTTTCCATATATATCGCTTTACCCTGTCTAGCAGCTTTTAAAGCAATATCAATATGTGTATTTGTGGATGTTGCTATTACTACAGCATCTGCTTGATCTATACCTTGATCAAGATCAGCATGAACAATAATCTTAAATTTTTCAGATAGTTCTTCTGCAAGCTTTCCCCTCTTCCTCCATGCAGAAACATTTACATTTAAACTTTGCAAATTTTTAATGTGCCGCTGACCTATAGAGCCTGTTCCACAAACAAGTACCCTTGGAGATTTATTCACAAGACTGATTCATTGCTCTGACTCAGAGATTTTGCGTGCATTAGCTAAATCATCGGCAGTTCCAATATCTGTCCAATATTCATGAACAGGGAATACTGAAACGTTCTCTTTATCAACTAAACACATCTCTATCAAATCTGTCATGTTCAAGAATGTCTCATTTGGAACTTTTTTTAAAATATCAACTGAAACAGCATAAATACCAGCATTACAAAAAAACCTTTGTGACGGTTTTTCTTTAAGTCCAGTTACTTTAGCAGCATTACTCTCGATTACCCCATATGGAATATTAACATTATAATCAATAGCACTCATAGTTATTAATGACCTATGTTCTTTGTGAAAATGAAAGAGATTTACAAAGTCTGACTTTGTGAAAATATCACCATTCATAACTAGTAAGCTCCCACCTTTGTCTAATGAAGGAAGTAATGAAAGAGCTCCTGCAGTTCCTAATTTCTTTTCTTCTTGGAGGTAGTATATTGTTACACCGAAGTTACTTCCATCTAAAAAATGGTCTTTAATTATTTGGCCAAGGTAGTTAATTGAAATATAGATAGTTTTGATACCAGTTTTTTCCAACCCTCTTATTTGTCTTTCTAGAAGTGGAATTCCATTTATATCTACCATTGGTTTTGGAATTTTTTCTGTCAATGGACGAAGCCTACTTCCTTCTCCTCCAGCCATAATAACTGCCGCAATAAAAGTTTTTTCTAAAGAAGACGGACTATCAGTTTCATGCAGTTCAGTCTCATAAAGAGTTCTCACATATCTATTGTTGTGATCAATAAGTGGAATCGAGTGAATATTATTTTTTATTAACATCTTTTGAAGAAGACTATCTGATGTATCTACTCGTGATACTAAAGGATGTTTATTCATAGCCTCAGTTACTCGAGTATTAAGATCACTGCCATTTAGTAGTGCTCTTCTTATATCACCGTCTGTTAGTGTGCCAATTACTCTACTTTCTTGATCAATAACAACGGCTAATCGCTTAGTAGCCTCGATAGCACGCGCAGCATCCATTAATGTTGCAGATTGAGTTACTGTATTTTGTTTCATCTATACCAACCAGTTTTGGACTCACCTTTCAACATCATCTGCTTCCGAATAAGCTTCCTACCAAGGTCTACTTCTGCTAATACTTTGGCTATTTTCTTACCAGCATCACCAATATAATATGGATTATTTGTATTAAAACATTTTTTTCTAACATTTCTATCATCAATACAACTTATTACGGCATTAATAATAGATTCTTTTTTGTAATCTGCATCTATTACATTTTGACCCCTCAATCGTCCTTTTTGGCGACTACCTATATTCACTGTTGGGCAACCAAAAATCGGTGTTTCTTTTATACCCGAAGATGAGTTTCCTAAACATACAACTCTGTTTTTTGTGTTTTGTGCTAAAGCTAACACACCATGATATAGATAACGCCCTAGTGAACGATGAACTTGTATATTATTAGAACTTAAATCTAAAGCATTTAATTGGTCAATTATTGATAACCCACCAGCATCATTATTTGGATAAGTAGCAATTATCTGCACACCACTTTTAGCCAAAATTTCAAGAGCATCTAAAGATGGAACTATCTGGTCTATTGCACGGTCAAATTCTGTAGTTACTGAGTGCTGAGTAAAAAGAACAACAGGTTTATTTAAATCAATCTTTAGTTTTGCTACAACCTCCTCTGGAGTTGCATAATTTGCTTCAGAAATCATATCGATTGCCGGGAAACCAACAGTATGCACACGCCATGCCTCTTCACCCATTCCTAACAAACGGTTGCTGGCTTGCTGATTAGTTGTAAAGTGAAGATGAGATAATTTTGTCATGGCATGACGAACAGAATCGTCTAATGCCCCTCCTTCTGTTAAATCGCCTCCTTCTATATGCGCAGTGGGAATATTCATCTGCGTGGCTGCAATAACTGCCGCAAAGCCTTCAAAGCGATCTGCATAAACAACCATCATATCTGGCTGAATCTTTTTAATTGCCTCGCCTACACTCAGTATTCCTGTTCCAATTGCCTTAACATTAGCTTCTAATGTGCTTGCATCCATTTCTATTTTTACTTCTGCATCAATATGAAAGCCATCTTTTTCAATCTCATCAAGGGTATTCCCAAAATTTTCATCTAAATGAGCACCCGACACAATTAGCTTATACTCAAGATTAGGGTGCTCATCAATTGCCTTCAATACTGGGAATTGAAGTCCATATTCTGCACGATTTCCAGTGAAAACTGCTATTATTTTTTTTTCATTACTATTTGACATATTCTTTACTATTTAACATTTTTTTTACTGACTGTGATAAGGTAAATTTTGGTTCCCAACTTGTTGTATTTTTTATTTTTTCTACATTAAGAGCATTATAGGAATAGTCTATATTTTTTATAGTACTTTTGATTTCTCTATCATATTGCTCTGAAGCATTTAAAACTATTTCTATTAGATTATTGATTGAAGTTTCAACTCCACTTCCAATATTATATATTCCCGATGTATCCTTCAGTACTAGGCTAACTATAGCATCAACAACATCATCTATAAAAATAAAATCTCGTATTGGTTTTAGGTTATATATAGTCAGTGCATCTTTTCCTGAAAGCTGCTTAAGTATTTTTGAAAGCGCGTTTTTTTTTGACATACCATCACCTATTACATTAGAGAATCGAGTAACTACTCCACCTGAAGTTAGAACTTTCTCTTCATTTTCTAATTTTGATATTGAATAAATATCATCCGCATAGGTTGGCATATTTTCTGAGTAAAGCTTCGACCCTTGATCACCATAGACTATAGATGATGAACAATAGACTATTTTTTTGTATCTTTTTTTTATAAGAGAGTCCATTACCTCTCCTGTTTTTTTCCGATACTGTCTGCCCATATTGTTAACTTTTAATCTATCTGGATCTTCAGCTAAATGAATTAAAATATCACCTGGTGGAGTTTGATGATAACTTGTTACTGGGTAAAACCCAAATTTTCGTTCTTGCGATCTTGTAACTTTAATTATTGAAAATTCTTTTTTTTCTTCTAATTTTTCACAGATTGCACTTCCTATGAAACCAGTTGCGCCTGTTATTACAATTGTATTAGTCAATCTAAACCCTCTACATCACTCTTTAATAGGTGGGTATCAATTAATATATCTCTAAGAGATTTTTTATTTAGTAAATCATAATACTTATCAGCTAATATCTCTCCAGTTCCTGGTCTTTTAATCCAGATATTATCTTTTGTAAATAAATCCCCTTTTTGTATTGGTTTTATTGAAACCACAGTTGCGAAAGCAAAATCAATAGTAGGTTGCTCCTCTTCTGCTGCTTCTTTATTACCTCCACGCATTAAAGCAATTTCTTGCGACCCAATTATTAACTCTGAAAGATTCATTGGATCCATAGAGCAAACAATATCAGGCCCCTCTCGATTCATTCTATCTGTAAAGTGTCGCTCAAGAATATTCGCACCTAAAGCAACTGCTGAGAAGCATGCAAGGTTAGAGGTTGTATGGTCTGAAAGACCTACCACCGCATCAGGAAATGCTTCAAGCATCTGCTGCATCGCTCCCAACCTAACTAGTCTTGATGGTGTTGGGTAGATATTTGTAGTATGTAAAAGTGCATAAGGAATATTATTTTTCCTAATAATTTCTACTGCTTTACTAATACTTTCTAAATTATTCATACCAGTACTAATTATCATAGGTTTTTTAAAAGCAGCAATATGCTCTATCAATGGATAATTATTACACTCTCCAGAACCAATTTTGTAAGCACACACTCCCATTCTCTCCAGACGATCTGCTGCCGCCCTTGAGAATGGCGTACTAATAAATATTGCCCCTTTATTCTCAACATACTCTTTAAGTTTCTTTTCATCTTCTTCTGAGAGTGCACATCGCTCCATGATTTCATAAATCGATTTATCTGAGTTGCCTGGAATAACTAGTTTTGCTGCTGAACTCATCTCATCTTCAACAACATGTGTTTGATGTTTAATTACTTCTGCCCCAGAAGAAATTGCTGCATCTACTAATTCGAATGCAGTCTTTAGGCTGCCTTCATGATTTATACCAATCTCTACAATAACAAGAGGAGGGTATTCATAACCAATCATTCTCCCGGAGATACTTAATTTAGGCTTATTAGACATTATAAATTTCTGATTTATAAATTTTAAGATTAACTGGATCTGTAATCCATTCTATAGTTTTTTGTAATCCATGTTGAATTTCAAATTGTGGAATAAACCCAGTATATTTTTTTAGCTTTGTATTATCACACCAGAGACGAAATACTTCTGACTTTTCTGGACGTATTCTTTGATCATCAGTAACGAATTTGACATCACTCTGCATCAACTCTTTAATAATACCAAGGGTATCTGCAATGCTAATCTCAAAGTTAGATCCTATGTTTATAGTCTCACCAATAGTTGCATCCTCTTCTGCTAGTGCAATAATAGCTCTACAGGTATCTTCTACATAATTGAAGTCTCTAGTTGGGGTTAAATCACCCAGCTTAATCTCTTTTGCACCATTGCAAATTTGTGTAATAATTGTTGGGATAACAGCTCTTGCCGATTGTCTCGGCCCATAAGTGTTGAATGGTCTAGCTATGGTTACCGGCAATTCAAATGAATTATAGAAGCTCATTGCCATTGCATCCGCTGCTATTTTTGTTGCACTATAAGGAGATTGAGGCTGCATTGGATGTTTTTCATCTATGGGTACATATTGTGCAGTGCCATAAACTTCACTAGTGGAAGTATGAATAACTCTAATATTGCCATTCTCTTTTGCCGCTTGACAGATATTTAGTGTTCCATTTATATTAGTATCTACATAGCTGTCTGGTGCAACATAGGAGTATGGAATGGCAATTAGTGCAGCGAGGTGGAAGATGATATCTATATCTTTTGTAATTTGCTTACAGTAATGTGGATCTCTGATATCGCCAGTAATGACTTCTACTTTATCTTTGCAATTTATATCCTCCAACCATCCCCAGTTATTGAAGGAATTATATTGAGATAGTGCTTTTACTTGATATCCTTTAGAGACTAACAACTCAGTTAGATGTGATCCGATAAAACCGTCTGCCCCTGTTATTAGTATTTTTTTCATAATCTATATCATTTATTATTTAAATTTGAAAATACTGTTATCCTATCAGTTATTTTTTATATAAAATTTTAAGATTAAAACAATCTGCTTGAAGAGTTTCATCTTATTTTTCTAATTTAAGAACCAGCTTTGGTTTTTTTGAAGAAAAGCAGCACTAATCTTTGAGTCTGGGTTAACCCAGGCAAATCGTTCCTTATAAAGAGACCCATTTTTAAATTTTTCCCAAAAAATATTTTGAAGCTTCAAATCTTCTTGCTCATCTTTCCAAGTACCATTCAAACGCTTTTCCATTTCAATTACTGAATCGAGAATCTCTTCAGAGGTATTATCAACAATCTCTATACCCAACTCTTCATAAGAGCTTGAATGTAAAAAATATAGAGCGTTTGTATTAACAAGCTCATTAAGACTTAATAGCTTTCCATTTTTTTTCCATTTTAAATGTTTAAATATACTAAGAGCATGCGCTTGATTACTTCTGATTAATCCCGCAGGCAAGTAGTTTACCTCAACAAGTGGACGTCGAAATGCAACACATATGTCATCTAATCCAGTACCAGTTGTTAAACAAAAATGACAGTGGGCCATCAGCCAAATGTCTAGGAAATCAGAGTGATATGGGGATTTTGAATAGTCAAGAATACGAGGATGGTTGACCGTGAAAGGCTCATGAACCATTTTCCCCATTCGTATGACGAAGTATCCCTTTTCAGCTAGATATAATGCTGACTCCTTATATATTTCAATCCCACTATTACGATAATCATGGTGGGTAGTGTCACCAGAAAGAGTTTCACTTAAATATTTTGAATCTCTCACAAGAATACAAACATATTTATCACCCTTATTCAAACCAATTTCAGAAAGGAAATTATTGCCTCGCTCGCTTTCCACTTTGTTGAATGATAAGTGTGGCTTTGTTTTTGCTAAGCTTCCTGTTAAGTCACGAGAACCTAAAGAGGTATTCATTACAATAGTGTGCTTTGAGCCAAAAGGAATTATTTCATTACACATCCACAAATATCTATAGAATGAATGTACTTGGTCTTTCACGATCCAGCTGTATGACATCAACAACTTTCTTTCACAC
>Ga0209630_10000920_pt1 | contig 33157 bp, 38 predicted proteins | sample COG_01_FD_184745 | JGI IMG/M metagenome (GOLD analysis project Ga0209630, IMG submission 184745) | Pelagic Microbial community sample from North Sea - COGITO 998_met_01 (SPAdes) (version 2) | ecosystem: Environmental > Aquatic > Marine > Neritic zone/Coastal water | place: Helgoland, sampling... | reverse complement strand
AGATCCAATCGATTAAGCGCGTTCTTGGTCTCGAGCATAAGAAGCAGTACACAACGACTGCTGGTCTTCGATATGGACGCGTCATCGTCATGACAGACGCCGACCTCGATGGGTCGCACATCAAAGGCCTGCTATTGAATTTTTTCGACGTCGAGTTTCCAGGACTTCTCGCAATCCCGGGCTTCATCGCTGAGTTCATTACGCCATTGGTCAAAGCAACGCGCGGGACACAGTGCGTATCATTCTTCTCGAACCAAGAGTATGAAACGTGGCGCGCGATCGAGGACCGGTCTGGGTGGAACGTCAAGTACTATAAGGGACTCGGGACGAGCACGTCGAGCGACGCGAAGAAATATTTCAAGGATATCGACCGCCACATCATCCAACTCGAAGACGATGTGGACCGTCCAGAATCGCTCGACCTAGCGTTTTCTAAAAAACGCGCACACGATCGGCGGGATTGGATCCGAGCGCACGATGATTCTGGACGCGGGTACGATACTGGGATCACGATCAGCAAATTCGTCCACGCTGACCTCGTCAACTTTTCAGTCGCTGACGTTCGTCGATCGATTCCCGACGTCGTCGACGGACTCAAGCCGTCGCAGCGGAAGGTGTTGTTCGCCGCATTCAAACGGAAACTGACGAGCGATATCAAGGTAGCGCAATTGGCGGGATACATCAGCGAAGTCGCAGCCTACCATCACGGCGAAGCGTCGTTGCAGAGCACGATCATCTCGTTGGCTCGGGACTACGTCGGAAGCAACAACATCAACTTCCTCGTCCCGAGCGGACAGTTCGGGACGCGACTCGGCGGCGGCGCCGACCACGCGAGCGCTCGGTATATTTTCACGCGCCTCGCGCAAACGACGAGAGCGATATTCCCGGAGCGCGACGATGCCGTTCTCAATTACATCGAAGACGATGGTCAACGCGTCGAGCCCGGTCGGTACGTTCCAATCATCCCGGTTGTGTTGGTGAACGGGTGCACTGGTATCGGCACCGGGTTTAGTACGTTTATCCCGGGCTTTGACGTTCGTGATGTGATCAGCGCGGTCCGCGCGCGAATCCGTGGCGAGCGCGTTCCAGATTTGACACCGTCCTACCGTGGGTTTTTTGGAAGCGTTGACGATTGCGATGGTGGGTATATCTCGCGCGGTGTATTTAGTGTCGGAGGTCGAGCGGGAACTTGCGTGACCATCACAGAGTTGCCGATTGGGACGTGGACCAGTCCGTACGTTGAGTGGCTAGAGTCGCAATCATTCGCGTCGCGCGTCATCGACGAGTCGACGGAGACGAGTGTTCAAATCACGTTTACGACGTCGGACAAAACGGTCGTGACGCATGAAGGATTGAAACTCGAGACGAAATTATCGACGACGAATATGACGCTGTTCGACGCTGATGGGTCGATCAAAAAATTCTCGAACGTCGCGGAGATTATCGAATCGCATTACCGGGTGAGACACGCAGCGTACGCGCGCCGCAAAGCACACGAGCTGGCCGGGTTGGCGGAGAAAATCAACGTCGAATCCAACCGGGCCCGGTTCGTCCGGCACGTCGTCGACGGGTCGTTGATCATTGCCAATCGCCCGGTTCTCGAGATCGAACGAGATATGAACGCGCTCGGGATCGAATGCGACCCTGGGTTGCTGAGAATGCAAATTCGGTCGTTGACGAGAGAGAAGGTCGACGAACTGGTCCAGCTCGTCGATTCGTTACGCGAAACGCGCGCGACGTTTGAGTCGATATCGATCGAATCGATGTGGGAAAACGAGCTCTTGGCCCTAGAAAATCACATGTAAAGAACTCGAACACCATTCGTAAAAAAATGTATTTGCATTCGATCAAATCGACCGATTCGAGACTCGTCGCAGCGCGGTACTTCTTCCCAAAGTCTGAACCTGTGGTTCGGTACAGATTTTATCATGGGCGAATGAGTGAAGTCATCGATATCGATAAGCGAAGGAGTATCGGCATGGACGGAAATATCATCTGCAAAGACGATGATTGTCGAGTGATGATTCACTCGATCGACCGAGTCATTGTCAGAATCAATGACAATATCGAGACGTCACCGATCGATCCGCCACACGAGCTTCGCTACATTGTCGACCGGGACCCGGATGACATCTGGCATTTTCACGCTGACACCGGATATACAATAGCCGCCCGCGACGACAATGCCAATTCCGATAATTATCGGAATTTGAAGATCTGAGACGCGAAGATCGATATCATGAATGTTTTTTTACAATTTTGCAATACTACTACACTACTATCGATCTTATTCATTGAACAGTCACTGGGCGAACCGACTGTGCGATCGGTGGCCATGCCGGCGTCGCCACGGGGACGTCAGAATTGCTCGAGAGTTTCGTTTTCGTTTTCGTCATCGTCGGCAGATTGAGTGGTGACGATAGCATCGGAATGTTTTTGAAAAGCATGGGCAACTTTGTCGATCCACGGTGGGCGTTCCACGCCGGGTGCGATCGTAAACCTGACACTGGCATTTGTCGCTTCTTCACGTACGTTAACAGCTTGTTATTCGCGTGGTAGTATTCAAAATCTCTTTTAGATGCATTCACCGCGTTGGCGAGCCCAGTCTGTTCGAAAACATCATGAACTGAGCCGCCACGATCGAGGACGTTCGCGATCTTTTTCTTCATCGCCTGAGGAACGATACTTGCGAACCCAAAGTCGAGGATATAAACACGCAGCGATCTTCCCGAGCCCGACACGAAAACATTGCTAGTGTGAAGATCCGAGTGTACTACGCCATTTCGCAACATCGTGACGACCGCGGCTTCGAGTGCGCTATACAAGTAGGCGGAAACGACACGACGGTCTCGAATAATGTCGGATAGTGGTTTGCCCATAACCTTATCCATTAAAATCACGTTGAACGAATTGGCGATCGTACCAGAAAAATAGACTCGCGGCGAAACGACGAGCTTGGTTTTCGCACGTGTAACGAGGCCGCGGTTATCGTTCACAAACTGCTGGATATAACTCTCACCAACGAGTCGACGACGCCGTCCCACGGTCAATGGCCTGTACGTGTCGAGTCGTTCGACCTTGAGTACGAGTTGACGTTTTCCACCGTACGGGGCGAACTCGAGCATGTTCGATAACGACTTCTTCAGATCCGCAAGCAATTTGCGATTGCGAACGTCGAGTGTAATCTCGTATACGGTACCGTACGAACCACGGCCGAGTTGTTTCCCGCCTGCGGTCAGTGTTTGGAGCGCACTCTTCGCGACCGCGGTCGCGGGCTCGGATTCCAATTTGCGCGCGGCGGCGCCGTGGACCGGGCGGTGCAAACTCTTCGTCACGAACGTATCGAGCGTCGCGATCGAGGTCAGCGGAACGGTCCGGTCGTAGTCGAATAATTCGTGAAATTCAAATTTCAAACCGAGTGCCGCCGACCACGTGACACCACCCGCAGCAACCCACGCATCACCAGCGTTTTGTCCATTGGTGATATATTTCGTGTATGCTCTGTGGATACCGGACGGGATCTCGACGAGCTCGGACGGGTCGCTAATGATATGTTCATCCTTTACATTCCGTTTGATCGTCGCGAGCGAGCGGGGAAAGACGCCAGCGTCGACGAGTTGTTTCATAATGTCCGGTATTGTCCTATCTTTTTTTGAGACGGGGCGAAGGTCGCCCGGATCGCCCATGACGACAATGTATAAATTGGACCTAGCATCGAATCCCGCAAAGTATATTGGACTCACGGCGGGTCCAATAGATACAGCAGCGTGAATAAACGAATCCGTCTTCGTTTGCAATGTCTTGAGAGCTGATTTGAATGTAGTGCGCCCACCATGGACCGTATCGATCGTAGACACCACGACTCGGACACGCCCGGTGGGAGGGAGGGGGTTCACGTTGGCGACGCCGGTAAGCCGCCGCTTGAGTTTCTGAAGTTGGATGCGTCCGTCGTGGTTGACCCGAGTGTGGAAAACGATTCGCCGTCCAGGCTCCGAACCGTGACTTGACGCGTGTGTGAACTGATCGACTGGGATGTGCGTTTTGATATAATCGACAATATCCCGGGTCGGGGCGTACCCACGCGTGACGTCGACGCCGCGGGACCAATTGATTGGAGTGTGATATTGCAGGAACGACGTACGCGCCTGTCGTGGATCGCGCGCCGTCGTATTTGACTTTGAGTTGTTCATTACAGTAAAGCCAATATTATTCATCAAAATTCGACCCGGCCCACTGGGATGACGTACCACTCGTCACTCGCGTCACCACCGAATACACTCTTCTCGAGTACGGCCGATCGGTCAGACGGACCCGCCTTGATCGAAACACCACATTCGGCAATGAGCGTGTACGTGTATTGAGACTCGCCCGTTTTGCGCAATTTCCACCCCGTCCTCGGTACGGTCTTTGACATCGACGGGGCCAAACACTTTTCGGTACTCGTCATGTACGCGCCATCGCCGTTCAGATTTCGCACGTAGCCGGCAGAATTGATGACGAACAGTTGGGCGTATTCCTTGAATTCGAACGGTTCGATCACGACACCACCGAAGCGCGCCGCGAGGACACGCAGTTCCCCGTTCATCTCCCACGATTCCGCGTGGGCGATGACGTACGCCGTTGACGGAAACTTTGGTTCCGCGACCGGTTCGTCAACCGGTTTGGGCGCGACGGTTTCGATTGTGATATCTGGACCGCGGGGGCAGTTATCGAGTGCGCCAGATTTGAACAGTGTATACTTCGGCTTTCCGAGTGCACCGTACGTCTCGGCACTGATCCCGCGCAGGACACCGGCTTCGTATTTGAACATCTTCCCCGTCTTCGAATCGACGACGATAGCGCCCTCTGGGATAATTGGGCACTGTTTCGAAAGCGCAACGATCGTGTCGTACGCGACCTTGAGCGCTGTCAGTTCCCGAACGAGCGTTTCCTTGACCGACCGCGCCGCGTCGATCGCCTCGCGGTTATTCGTCGAAATCGCATCGAGTTCGGTTTGCTGCGCTCGCTTCAGCTCGACCATCTTCGTATCGTATTCGCTCTTCAGTTCTGTGATATCACGCTTCGTTGCATCGAGTTTCCCCGTCGTCGATGACACCGTCGCCTTGAGTTGCTCGTATTGCGCCTTCAATCCAGTGAGGTCGGCGAAGAGCTGATCTTTCAGCTTCGACGCTTCGGCTGCCGCGGCGGCGTTTTGCGCTTCCATTGCCCGTTTCTCGGCTTCAAGTGCGTCCTTGAGTTTTTGCATCTTCTCGGCGTACGCCTTTTCGATCTGGGCGATGGTATCCGGTGATGGGGTCGATGGGAGTGCAGCGCCTGCAGTCGATTCGTAACTGATAATAACAATGCCACTCGTTGTTTTGGTCCCGTAAGTGACGGATTCCCCAGTGATATCATCCGAAGTGGGGTTTAGGTCATTCGGCGGGGACCCCTTCACGAGTTCTGTTCTGCACAATTGAAGTGGCCTAGACACATTGTTCGAATAACTAGCGTGTGGTTTGTGTTGTGGTGTAGTGTACCATTCAGAAGGCCAACCTTGGGGATGATAATAAATACTGTCCGCCGGCGCATCACGCATTATCTGTTGCTCTGAACCATTCGATCCACGTCCCCCCAGCGCCTCCACACCTGCAAATGTTGACGGCGTACCGCTCTTCCCCTGATAACTTTGGAGTTGTGTCGATACCACTTGAGGACTCCCACCACATAGACGCGCACCAGACACAGCCGTTCGGCACGATGCAGAGACATCGCGACACGATCCTGGACGTGAGGTGGAATCTGTTGCACCGGGTTTACCGACCGTCACCGCGTACCTACCTGGTTGAAGGTAGTCCGCAAAGGCTCCTCGTTTGACTTCACCACCTGCCCCATCATATCCTCCAACGCCGCCAACGATGACATATCGAACGTGAACTGGTCTGTTTACAATGAATTCACCACTCTCTGTAAACGTATGCACCATTTGAGACGTCAGGCCAACGCGCGTGACCGTTCCGCCCGTGGCAACTTTGTCGGTTTCCATATGTACGTAGAGACTTACATATACAAAATATATTGTTTTTTTTGCGTCGGATACTCTCTAGAAGGTGGCACTTCCGACGGGAAGAATGTACCACGGTCCCGGTCGATGCGGTAATTACATCGTTGCTGTACCAACTGGGATGATAAACCAGTCATCGTCCGTCTTCTCGAGCGCGGGCTCCCTGGCACCAACGGCGGCAGACAGAGCCGAGCCACAATTGGAAACGAGCCCGTACGCGTATTTCGACCCAGCGGATTTCTTGAACTTCCACCCGGCATCGGGCGCGTCGACCGTCATCCCGGTGGCGAGACAACCCGTTTTGCTGGTCAAGTACAGTCCGCGGTCGGCCAAGTTTCGAATGAAACCGTCGTTATTGATCAGGAACACTTGTGCAAAGTCTTTGAATTTGAACGACTCGAGCGTCGCGCCACCGAACCGGGTGGCGAGGACTTTGAGCTCACCGCGCTCCGTCCATGATTTCCCATGTACAACGATGAAGAGCGACCCGTCGAATACGGGTGGTCCGGACGGTCCCGTCGTCGCAGGCGGTTCGGTCGTCGTCGTCTGGACGATATAGACCGGGCCGCGTGGGCATTTGTCGAGACTGCCAGACGGGTACGTCGTGTACGCTGGTGAACCGAGCACGCGGTACGTATCGTTCGACATCGGGCGGAGCTGCGCCATGTCGTATCTATATAATTGCCCATCCTTCGCGTCGACGACGATCGAGCCTTCTGGGATGGTAGGGCACGCCGACGAATTGGCGAGCAAAGAATCGTATTGCGTCTTCAGCGTCTTCATTTCGGAAATGAGTTGCTGTTGCGCCAGACGGGCCGCCTCGAGTGCGGTTGCGTTCTTCGAATTGAGCGCATCGAGTTCGGCTTTTTGTGCAGCTTTGAGATCGGTCATCTTCGACGCGTACTCCGTCTTGATTTGTGAGAGCTCGGTTTTCGCGTCTTCCAATTTCCCGGTCGCGTCAGTCACGGTCGTTTTGAGCTGATCGTATTGCGTCTTCAATCCGTTCAGTTCGGCGATGAGTTGATCTTTCAGCTTCGACGCTTCGGCTGCCGCCGCGGCGTTTTGCGCTTCCAATGCCCGTTTCTCGGCCTCTGCGGCGTCCTTGAGTTTTTGCATCTTCTCGGCGTACGCCTTTTCGATCTGGGCGATGATATCCGGTGATGGGGTCGCTGGGAGTGCCGCACCTGCAGTCGATTCGTCGTAGCGAATGACCACCATCGGTTTAAGGCCATACATTTGCTTTCCCCCAGTGATATCCGAGTCTTTTTGGGCGGCGGTATTCGGATTTTTGATCGATTTCCATGTTCTGTCGGCCGTGTTCATCGAATACTTATTGTATATTGCTTTATTTTCGACACAGAACTGCTTGCCATTGTTCTCTCGATACGGGTTGTAATTTGAACCGAGATTGTGGACATCCTGACGGGGTGCATCGGATATTCCCGGATGGGGGGCACCGCCATTTGCTGTTGCGATCGATGAGACACCAGACGCGTTCCCGGATTTAAATAGTCTCTGATACCCCGTCCATGGCTTCGTTTGTAGAGAATACGTCGAGTTCCAATTGGGTGAATCCCAACATTTTCCAGTCGCCACGTGATTATACCCGGTCCCGGAGATCTGCTTCTCGGTAAACGTTGTCGACCTGGGTCCGACCGTCACCTTATAGGTCCCGGGCTGGAGTTGGTACGTCGACGTCCCCTCCACGACGTCACCGACACCACCCTCCTGATCCAACGTACTCTTCTCGTCTGGAGCGGGACCTCCACCGCGCCCTCCCACAATGAGATAGCGAACGATCACGGGGCGGTGGACGGTGAAGTCGCCGCTCTTCGTGAACGTGTGCGTGAGATGACTCGATAGTCCGATCCGCTTGACAGTCCCCCCAATCGCGACGATATTTGAAGTGCTCATGACGAATGCCGCCTATTGTTTTGGCAAATATTAAAAAAAAATCAGTCTCGTCCGTTATTACTTGGGGGATGACCGAGCGCAAGCGGCTTGAACCGGTACTGCCGGTCGGCATTGTACACTTTGAGAATACGCCGACGTTGTGCGCGTGTAAAGTCATAGACGGTTCGTTCCCAATGGAAACTGCAAAAGTCGGGATCGAACTCGAGACCATACAACGCTTTTAGGTACAACCGGAACGCAGGACACCGTAATCGTTCGACATTGACAATCTCGCTGTACATATCATGCCTCTCGTTCCAGAATCGCTGCGTCGTAAGGTGCCCGTCCGCGTACGCGCCCGGCGCAAATCGACAGATGTTGAGCCGCTCGAGCTGGTCGAGGAATTCATCAATCGACAATCCGACCCGGAAGCAGCGGAAGCCGTGTTTCTTGTACCTCGAGTAGATTGATCCGAAGCGATCGATCGGGTCGCGAACAAATTTCAACACATGACATCCCTCGCGCTTTGCGGTACGTAAATCGCGAACAGTCACGGGTGGGGCGTTTCGCACGTACACATCCCATCGGTATTTGTGCACGAACGGGTGGTACGCTTTTGCTGCGTCGAGCAAGCCGAGTTTCTTGAACGTCGTCTCGACGACTTGGGTACAGTTTGCCTTTTCAAATGTAACGACGACGAGTCCGTCCCGTGGTCGTCCGACTGCATGGACCAATTCCATAATGGTATATAGTAATGCATGATTTTAGGAGAGCTTTCCTCTCAGATAGTTTGACATGTGTTTCTTGGCATCAAACGATTTCCCGGTGCGCTTGTCATACACGAGCCGCCACCGTGCCTGGATATGGTACCCAGACCCTGTCACGTCACCGGTTCCCTTGTAATGCGGGTTCTTCACCCGCGTCCGGACACTCTGATACAGATTCTTGCCATTTTTGCCGATGCGGACGCGTCCGATGCATCGAGACGCCTTCTCGCGAGGTGTCTTTGACGATCGGCTCTGACGTGAGCCAGTGGAATCGTCAACGGTCAGGCAAACAGCGGGGATCCTAAAGTGTGAGGGCTTGAGGTTCTGGATGTAGATTTTCATCGATTTCTTCGACTTTTTTGTCTGAGAACGCGTCACTGCCATGTTGATACCAAATGTTACTGTATACCCAACCGCAATATAATCTCTGTACACAATCTATCCACTGCAGTTCAAGCACACGGAATCATCATCGTCCGATACGTTCTTGACCGATAGTTCGGTATCCGCGTCCGTATTGAGCATCGCCGTCGTCACCGACCTGGAGATCGATACTTGTGCGGCGGTCGTCGCAGCCTTTGTCCTCAGGTAGTACATCCCAGTCTTGAGCCCTTTACCGTGCGCGTACAAATGCATCTTCTGAACCGTTTTGATCGATGGCCTCGACATAAAGACGTTCATCGATTGCGTCTGACAAACCCACGGCGCGCGTGCGGCGGCATGGTCGATGACCCATTTTTGCTTGATGTCCCACGCGGTGACGAAGAGCCGCTTGATATCGGGCGGGATGCTGGAAATTTGCTGGATCGATCCATTGTGGCGCACGATCTCGTTGATACGGTCGATATCCCACAACCCTTCTTGAATGAGGCGATCGACGAGTGGTTTGTAGAGACAAACGTACTCACCCGCGAGCGTGCGACGGACGTAGATGAGGGACGTAATGGCTTCGGCCGCTTCGACATTGCCACAAATTTGCGACGACGACGCCGTTGGCATGATCGCGAGCATGAGACTGTTTCGCACACCGTATCGCTTGATTTTGTCTCGGAGAAGACGCCAGGCGTACTCTGCGTCTGGATCGGCACCCCAAAGGTCAAATTGCATCTGACCCTTGGACATGGGCGATCCATCGTACGTCGAATATGGGCCATGCGTACGTGCAAGGTCACACGACGCGTCGACCGCGGCATAGTACATCGCGTTCTGGATCTTCCTCGATAGCGCGACCGCATCGTCCGAATCGTACGGGATCCCGAGCTTGATGAACGTATCATAGAGGCCCTGAATACCGAGACCGACTGGGCGGTGCGCCATGTTGGATTTCCTCGCCTTGTCGGATGGGTACATATTGACGTCGATCACACTGTCCAGGTTCGTCATCATAGCGCGGGTCACGCGCATCATCCCGGCAAAGTCGAATTCACCGTCGCGCACGAACCGAGAGAGACATACCGAGGCCAAGTTGCACACCGCAATCTCGTCCGGCGCCGAGTATTGAACAATCTCCGCGCATAGATTCGAGCACTTGATCGGCCCGATATTCTTCTGGTTGGATTTCTCATTGATCGCGTCCTTGTACAGAATGTACGGGACGCCAGACTCGATCTGCGCCGTACAAATCCGTTGCATGAGATCGGTGGCGTTCATACTCGTCTTTGCTCGTCCTTCGGCTTCGTACCGTTCGTACAGTTCGACGTACGCCTGACCGTATGCATCAGAAAGCCCTGGACAATCGTGTGGATCGAAGAACGACCACGATGCATTCGCCTTCACACGCTGGATGAACAGATCGCTCACCATAAGGGCTAGGAAGATATCGCGGGCACGTTTCGTCTCGTCGCCACCGGGGCGGCGAATATCGAGCAAGTCGATGATATCCGGGTGGTCAACCCCGATATAAACGGCGACGGCACCCTTACGCTTCCCGGATTGGTTGACGTACTGCGCGATCGAGTTGACGCAGCGGACCATCGGCAACAACCCGTCCGAAGTGCCGTTCGTGGTGGTGATCTTTGACCCGCGGCTCCGGACGTCGCCGATAAAGACACCCACTCCGCCGCCGAGTTTCGATACACGGGCGATATCGTGAAAGTTTTCAAAAATCCCATCGATCGAGTCGTCGACGGACATGAGGAAACACGACGCGAGTTGGTGCGCGCGCATTCCGGCGTTGAACAGGGTCGGCGACCCAAAGACGGCCTGCTTCGTCGACAAAATCTCATACGTCTCCGCGACGCGCTTCATATCGTATTGACACACGAACGACGCCACGCGGATGTAGACGTGTTGGGGACGCTCGATGGTGACACCATCAACCTTCCCACAGTAGAGTTTGAGCATCGTCTTGAACCCGAAAAAGTCAAATGCATAATCACGGTCGAAATCGAGCAGTGCATCCAACTCGGCTGCGTGTTCGTTGACGAACGCGAAGAATTTTTGGTCAAGTACGGGTTCGAGCTGTGCGTACACGTCTTTGACGGATGCGCACGTCGTTTTGTGAAGGTTCGACACGGATATACGCGTCGCAATCTCCTCATACTGCGGGTTCTCCAATTGCTTTGAAACGCAGATGGTCGCGGCAAGATCGTCGATCTCGCTCGTCTTCATGGAGTTTGACATGTTGCTCACAATCTCTTGCGTGATGAGTCCAACGTCGATGTCGACATTGGCTTCAGCGGCGATGCGGCGAATCCGCTCGGCAATCTTTTCGAAATTGACCGATTCGGTCGAATCGTCGCGTTTGATAACAAACATAGTTCTAATTCGATCTGGCATGACTGCTCTCTTCTGGCAACATTTGGTTTTGCCAGAAACATTGTATCAGGACCGGTTGGGTCGGTTGGGTCGGTTGGGTCGGTTGGGTCGGTTGGGTCGGTTGGACGCGGGGGTAGTTCTCGTCTTTGACATGAGGAGCTTGATTTCGAGCGCGTCGATTCTCGATAGAAGCTTTGCGTTTTCCCGACGGAGCCGTTCGTTCTCGGTATACAGATGATCATGGATCCGTTCATTGTTCTTGACAACAGCAAGAAGCCGTTTCTTTGTCATGGATTCTTCCTCCTGTGCCGAGAACCCATGGTACGTTGGGTTCACCTGTCCGAATACAAACTGTTTCATCACTATACCATCACGCAACAAAAATTATTTCCAGTCTGGGCGGTTGCATGTAAACTGAATCCCATCGACACGGTCGCCACAGGTGGCCTTGACACCCGTAATCACGTAGCCGGACGGGCACGCTTGTGTGGTGATATTACCAGTCGGTCGCCGCATCATCTGCGGTCCACTCGGACCGGAGACGGTCGCAACGTTTCCGCCGATCCACGCAGACCCGCCCGTATCATCGCCGGTATCGACCGGTGAGAGTTTCAATCCTTGGATGACACCGTCCTTCTCACGGAGACTCCATGCGTTGTAACCATACGGGCTCCCAGTCCAGACGACGTCCCACATCTTTCTTCCCGAGGACGGCTTGAGCACGTCGTTATCGGCATCGATTCCAGACGCGATTTCGAGCGCGACACCCGCAGCCGTGCCCACGGCCGTCGCCGCGATCGCGACCGCGCCAGGGGCGATCGCCGGTGGGAAGAACACGGCCGCAATGGCCGTTGCTACGGCGATCACTGGGGTCAGTGCGATCAGGAATTGACCGAGGTGGTCGGGGCGGTCGCGCTTCCCACACGTTGGTTTTTTGAACACGCGTCGAGTTTTCTGTGTTTTTGGATTGTAGCACCAGAACTGGAGCGCATTCGTATGCTCACCTTGTCCGTGGAAGCCGATGATATCGGTCACGTACTCTCCCGGTTTACACGAGTCCCCGATCGGTGTATGCCCTTGCATATTTCCGTACTCGCGCGATGTCCACGGCCCCGTCATCGCCGCTTTACCTGGCGTCCGCGTGTTGTCGACGACGTAGTTCGCCCGTCGCGATCCGTGCTGTATCATCCGGACGAAACAAAAGAACGCGATACATACGCAGTACATAATCAAGATGATCGACGAAGATGATGCCACGATCATACCGTAGGTGATGGTTCCCTCTAGACACGCGCAAGAAATTATAACGCTGCGAGGAGGAGTGAGAGAAGAATACTACAACACGCGAGACACATTGATGAGATCACAATCCACAATGGAGTGATCCTCCTGCCTTGTGATTGAGACGCAGCGCTCGAACCAGCCGCGTCGCCGTACGGATCACCGTACTCGCTACTCCCCGCCAGGACGAGATCGTCGCCACTCGCGCTCCCGAGTTGTGCGTTGACACCAGTTGCCCACAATCCAGTCCCGATTCCTTCGATCGCACCACTAATTGCAACCGTCAATGCACTGAATGCCATTCTCGTCCGATCGTATTCTACAGTAAAGGCAATATAATCGTTTTTCTTGCCGTAGTGTAGAACATGAATATCGCCATCCTTCTGATCGTACTCGTCGGGGTTGTCGTCCTATCCTCATCGAGTACATTCTCCGTCGTCATGATGTCGGGGGGTATCGTCGGTGATGTTGGTGGCGATGCGACCGCGTCGGATCAACTCATTGGCGTGACGTCCGACGAGAAAAACGAGAACATCCCATCACTGACCGAATTCACACCAGACGGGTGTGTCGTGTTCGCCGACAATTCGGACGGGACAGGTGGGCTCGAGAACAACACGTTCTGCTTGGACAACGGGCACACCTCATTTCAAATCAACAACTTCAAGACGCGCGGGTTCAACGATAAGATATCGTCGATCGGTGTCGGGCGGGGTGTGGGTATGACGGTGTACGAGCACGCGAATTTTAAAGGGGCGAGTCACACAATCGAGGGACCCATGTTTGAGGATATTGCTGATACGTGGCGAAACGACAAGGCGAGTAGTATGAAAATGTATGTTCTCTAACTCCATCTGTTTTTTATGTTGCTCAGTATCAATAACGCTACCATGGCAGAAAACGGAGACGATGGTCAGATGATGATTGTTCTCCTTCTAGGAGTCGTTGTGATGATGTGCGTGTCATCGTGCTGCTCGTCTCTACTCACCGCATACGCGAACGAGTGCGATACAGATGGTATGTTTAGCATGTTTGCAGGAGATTGGTACTGGAATCTCGTCCCGAGTCCCGGGGTCCTCGGATGTACCGCCGGTGGTACAACCGACGCGTCCGCCACGGTGAATACGGTCGAGCAAATCGTGGAGAATAAGAGCAACCAACCGACGACGTCGGGGGAATCGACCGACTCGAAATGCGATATCGGAACAGAAGCAAACTACGAGTATCGCGTACGCGAGAAGAATTCCAGCGGGGAATGGAAATGCCCGAATGGGTGGACGGATACGAAGTGCGGTCTCGTCTCGAACGCCGATGGTAAATGGGTCGATGGGGATGAGACTGGAGCAAAGCAATGTATAAAACCCAAGAGCGGAAAAACCGGGTCGTCCAACAATGGGACGTCCAGCGCAAATTGCATTACCATCTTCTCGGACTACAATTACGACAAGACCAATCGGCCCAAAGGTGAGCATACACTGTGCATTAACAGCGGGAACAGTGAAATGAAGATTCCAAACCTCAAAAACGTCAAAAGCGGTCGACATCATTGGAACGATCGTATTTCCCATGTCTCAGTTCCACAGGGGATTACACTCTCATTGTGGGACAATGAAAAATGGACTGGAAAGCAGACGGAACACATTGTCGGTCCGGTGAACAGAAAGTCGCTCCGAGAAATAAAGTACAAGAACGGCCAGGGTGGCAACATCAATGCGGAAGCAACCACTTTGCACTTTTGGAAAAACAACGACGCATCGTCAGCGTCAGCGTCAGCGTCAGCGTCGACCCCCACGACCAGCACATCGTCAACGGGAGGATGTAATTACAATTCGAAATCGGACAAAGTGTGGGTGTTCGAGAATGATAAGTATAAGGGCAATTGTCAGTCGTTCGGTAACGGGAATCATAACCTGGCACTCAAATCCGTCGGTAGCCTGAAAATCCCCAAGAAATCAAAGCGGCGGGTGAAACTCTGTCAGGAGTACAGCCAAGGCGGATCGTGCAAGTACTTCGTGAAAGATACCCCAAAAATGTTCTCATCACACAAGAACGCCAAGTCGGTCAAGGTGTACAAGTAAGTACTCGAGTGCGTGAAAACACCGTGAAAAAAAAAAGTCGCTATTTTACTGGCAGCAGCGTGCCACTAAAATGATCGAAACAAATACACCGCGCCGTATCGTATTGAACGCGTCAAATGTGGCGGGGTTTGTCAATCAACATCCATACAAACCACGAACCGAAGCGTTTATGAGCGCATGGAAATCGTCAGATAAGACATCATATTTTCGCGCCCATAACCGGAACGGTGTCAAGACGATCGAAGACGAACGCCGCGAAATTCGGGAGGCTTCGAAACTAATTCAAGACGACCTACCACCCGACGACCTCCTCAAGGTGGTGAAAAACACGGCGTATAACCCGGATTCTGTACACTTTTCGTCATCGTCCGCTGACGTGACGGCACGCCAAATCGCAGAAGAAGCGAGGCGCGTCGCGTATACGTCGCATGGCGATGCAAAGGAAAATGCAATCATCGAACGCGTCAACACCATCTTGAACCTGGAGTTTACCAAGGACGATGATGCCTTTTTCAAACGAACGATCGGTCGGACGATGGCAGGGACGCCGATCGTGCTCCAGGGCAAGATCGACGGTATGTCAGCCGACGGGTCGACGATCCTCGAATGCAAGGCAAGAGTTCACAAATTATTTCTCAAACCACGTGGGTACGAGTTAATCCAGACGCAAACATACCTGGATCTCCTCCCGGGCGCTCGACAGGCACTCCTGGTCGAGGCAATATTCAACGTCGGACGCATTCCGTCGGTGAACCTTATCGATGTCGAGCGAGAGGAAACGCACACATGGACACCGCTCATGTACGCGGGTGCCGATGCACTCGACCGGGTCATTCGCGACCCCGCGCTCCAGGATGCATTCGTCAATAGCCCGCGACGCGGGGCGTTTATCAAAAAGCTCGTATGCCAATCACTCGAACAGTACGTGTAAAATTCTATCCACTGACTCTTGATCGCGGTCGTCGGGCGGACGGTGCCGGCGGTGTTGATCGTGTCGGTCTCGTCGGCTGAATTTGTTGCATCGGCCGATTACCGGTGGTCGCCCGTTTGGTCGGGCGGTCGGGTTGGTCGTTGCGTTCCCGCACATCTCGCACATCTCGCACATCTCGCGTGCGCTTCGTACCTTGGGGGTGGTAAATTCGTTTCTCGATGCGTTTCACTTGGAGCGAAATGCGTTTGAGCTCTTCGGCGTTTCGTGAACGAAGTCGTTTAAGCTCATCGATCTCGCGTTTCTGTCGTTCGATATTCCGTTTCGCCGCGCTGGCGCGTGTACTGGGCCCGCGCGTATTCGAGTGGACGTAGACGGTGGACGGTGTACAGTATGGGACACCCGACTTGAGTCCTCGTTTCACGGTACCGGTACATTCACCCGTCTGACTCAATTGTGTTCCGAAATTCGCGAGCTTTTTCGCAGTCGCACCCTCGCGCTGGATGCATTTACCGCTGTTGGGGTTGAAGACTTTTCCTGGGCCACAGTCGATCCGAGACATTATTTACACTATATAATAGCAATATTTTTACAAAAACGAACGACGCGGGTTCAGTTGCTTCCTGCGCCGGACGGGTATCGGCAACGACGGGGCGCGCTTGGCAGTCCCCGCCTTGATCTGCTTGGAGAGAACCGACTTGGGCGCGCCGATGCGCGTACTGACGGCACGGGATCGGGTACTACGACGCGGACCGGTTGCGAGCATTTTCATTTCGATCGCGTTCAATTGCTTGGCTTGCCGATTCAGTTCTGCTTGTTTTTTACGAAGCCTCAGGATTTCAATGATATCCTTCTCCGGCATCTCACGCCCCTCGAACACGTAGCGGTGCGTCACGCGTGGATTATTCCTCTTGAATGTGGGAAAGTGTTTCAGGAAGTCTGATTTATTTTTTACATAGACGTCTCGTCGCATGCCCCGGTTCGTCCTATACCCGGTCGAGCCAGTGGACGCGCCGCGTGGGACGGGAAACTTCAATTCGACTGTCATGGTATATAGATGCAATGTTTTAATACCGGTACACGAGCGTTCGGCGAGCTCTGGGTTTATTGGGAATTTATTGGTGGGTGTCGGTCGATTAACGAACCTTCCATTTATTCGGAACCCACCCGCGGCGCGCGGCCCTGGTCGTCAGTTTCCGGATACCGGGGGAGTTTTTGTAGGAAAACCGTTTGCCCGACGCGACGCGCGCATTGAGAACGTGGATCCCGAACGAGTTGATACCGAGCTTTTTCCAAGCGGTTTGGTGGACGTCGATGAGGACCTTGCCTTGGCGGCGCGCCAACGATTTGTTCTTGTGACAATCACCGTCGGCACATTCGTCCGTTACGTGACCGTAAATCGTTTTCCCGGTGTCCTTGTTCTCGAGACGAATGACCTTGTACTTTAATGTGTTGACACGATCAGTATATACCGCGACCGGGTAGACCATCACCGACTTGGACCCGAGCTTGACGCGGGCCGGGTACTGTTCGAGACGCGTCCCTGCGGCACCGAGCGTCCCGCGGTACATGGTCGCGAGCGCTTTAAATGCCCGCGCGCGAGTCGCGAGCAATAGGAGCGAGATGGCGAGCAATTTCATGACGTGCATCATTTTGGTTCAGAATGTTTTTTAGTGTGTTACGGAAGCGCGTCACACCCACCGATTCGAAGCGTTCGCACGACCAGGGGGTCGAAAGGGTCGTGTGCTTCCACCACGCCCATTTTATTATTGTATACATATACAGTACTGTATGTGCACATAATAATGGATAAACTCCCGAACGAAATGCATGCGCTGGCGATCAATCGTCTCGATCGCGCGTCCCAAACTCGTCTCAAGCAGGCGTCGAAGGAAATGCGTCGTGCGGTAAACGATACAGGACCACCAACAGGTGTCTACAAAAACGGGACCGGGCGGTACCAACAGTTCTGGAAACGATCAAACCTGTACAAATGCGCCGACACGATTTTCGGTGTCAGGGGATCGTACGAACGTATTACGAGGTATATGGAAGTCCACAACACCATGCCGAGAATGGATATGGGAGCAGACATCCTCCACGTGATGAAGAAATGGTACGCGAATGGGACGCTTCTCCGCAGTTTCCGTGACTACCACACAATGAAGGGTGACTTCAAGAAAGTCGCATACAATGATGACGAAACCAGTCGCAAAAAGGAGGATATTCTGTTCCCGAAGGCGTTGCGTCGCGACTTTAAGAACAGAGTCGTTCGGTTGCTGAAACAGTGGTCTGAGCGCGATAAGCGGTATGAAGATACATATCACATGGTCATGCGGAAGAAAAGGCCGTACACCGCCGAGGAAGAGAAAATGCACAGCGATCGAGTCCTCGACGCTGCCATTATCCAGGCACTGTCGTCAGAACTTTTCATTGATTTGACAAAGGATCGGTTCACCGATAAAAATGGAAAGGTCAGGACTATCGACCAGAAAGTCGCCGATCTCGTCAGACTTTGCCCAGCAAAGAAATGATCTGGTGATCAGACTTATTGAAATCGACCAGGCGGCTCTCACACACTCTATTACAGTAAATCCAATAAAATGAGTTCCACAACGATTTGCTCGAACATTCGTACTCCCAGAACGTACCGCGCGACGTGTCCGGGAAGGCCGACATTCCGTCGGATTGGCCGGATTGGTCGACGTACCGACCGGTCCGTCCGGGCGCGTGGCGTGCTTGAGACGATCGGGTTGGTATCGAACGCGTCGATCGTCCATGAGTTCGGACACCTCGTTCGCGCGAAACATGTCGGTGCAGGCGTCAAGTACGTCACGGTCGGTATCGGTCCAATCATGGCGGCGTTCGAAGATAGAGACGGGACGCTCTTCGTCTTACACGCGTTCCCGTTCGGTGCACGGGTCGTATACGACGACGATTTCGAGTCGACGTCGGGAATCGACCGCGCGTCGATTTTTCTCGCCGGTCCCGTCGCAAACGTGCTCTGTGCAATGTTCATGAGCGCCATGTTTTTCGTGACGCACGACCACATCGTCGTCGACGACGGTGCGAGCGTCGAGCGCGTGATCACCAACGGTGCGGCGTCAAAAGCTGGGATAATTGAAGGCGATAACATCCAGAGCGTCAACGGGATACCGATCGTCGCGGATGAAGCGTCGTATGCGCTCGCCGCGACCGAGATGTCGGTCGCACCCGAGCTCGAGTTTACCGTCGTCCGGAACGACGATCCGACCCGAGTGACGATCGATACCGGGGCGACGAATGGTCGTCTCGGTGTCGAACTCAAACCACGCGTGCATACAGATGAGATTATGTCGTTCCTCGAAGTACCTGGGTTGGTCGGTGAAGATCTCACGACCACGATCGGCGCGACGACGGGCGCGGTCCGCGACTTTGTCATGCGCGATGTCTCGTCGAAACCGATCAGGGCAGAGGCGCTTCTCGAGTCGCCATATTACGCGCTCGAAATGGTCAACCTGAGCGTCGCAATCATCAATATCGTCCTACCGGGTCTCGACGGCTGGCGAACCGGGTCGGCGCTCGTCGACCAGGTCGTCTCTCTCGTTCTTCAGTATCAGAATTCAAAGTAGTGATGATTTTTCCAGATTAAAAAAAATGAAAAAATCACAGGGTTCCAATTTCGGGCTGGTTCACGCGTCGCGCTTTCGCTTCCGATGAGAAGCTTTCGGGCTGTTAATCACCCAATGGATCACATTCTGCCGCGCGACCGAGACGCGGGCTTCACCGACGACGCGATACAATGTATCAAGGCCCCCGTGACTTCGCAGGTATTCGAATACGCACATATCATCGACGTCGTCACCCAGGATATCGCGAACGCGCTCGACGCGCTGTATCGGATTGAGCGTCAGATCTTTCGACACCATGGCGGCATCGTATCCGCGCTGGCACGTACCCAAAAACGTCATATCGAGCAATTCGATGAACGAGCAATTTGATATTCGAGCAAATCCCGTCCGGGTGGTAAGATTTTATTTTTTTATGCGACCGAGGTTGCATGAAAAATAAAATGATATCCACTATGTATATCATCGACGAACTCATGCCGAAGCGTCCAGCGAACCAGTCGGGTAACGCACCACCGGTGGCAAAGCAAGCGATTCAGCGCGAGATCCGGTCGGCCGAGCGCGAGATCGACCGTCAACTCGCGAATATACGCAAGTTGAAGGAAATGGAGTGGCGCCTGAGCCGGGTCGGTATCTCAACCCGCGGGAAAAAAAGTATAATTTGACATCTCGACACATGTGCCAGTCATAATATTCATCCTGGAACATCTCCGCGAGCAAAATGGCGACCAATAACCAGATCATCCTTCATTCCGATTTCGCACCGCGCGAGCAAATGACTTTTTCGAGCATGGTCAAGACGGCCAAGGGGCAAAAGCTCGTGTACATCAATACGCCCCAGAAGCAGAAGGTTCGCGTGCAGACTCCGGCCATGCGCGCAATCTTCGGCCTCAGCCGCTTTGACGACACCAACACTGGCAACTCGAGTTTCTCGCTCGACTTGTCATTCAACGGGCGCAGTGAGAACCCCAAGCTGGATAAGTTCCTGACGACGCTCCGCGATATGGATTCGTACCTTCTTGACATCGCGCATGAGCGTTCGAGTGAGTGGTTCGGGAAGGAGATGAGCAAGGAAATCCTTACCGAGTTCCACAAACCGTGCGTTAGGGACGCTTCCGACCCGAAGTACGAACCAACCGTTCGCCTGAAGCTCACGCCGTATAGCGAGATTTACGACGAGACCAAGCAAAAGGTTGACATGGATCAAATCGTCAAGGGAGCCGTCGTACGCGCGATTATTGAGCCAACGTTCTGGACCGTCAACAAATCGTTCGGCGTCTCACTCCGCGTTCTCCAGCTCGAGATCATCTCGAGGCCAAGCGGAGTTTCCGGGTTTGCGTTCGCGGCGGACGATGACGATGCGGGCGGAGACGCGATGCAGACCGATGGAATGCAGTTTGTCGATAACTAAGTGTGTTTTTTCGTCGTTTTTTTAATAATGTCAGTATTCAAACAACATGGCAGATCTTGCATCGAACACTATTACAACTCCCCAAGACGTCCCAGACGGGCACATCGAGGACGTTCCGGTCGGTCCAGACGCTCCCGAGTCTCCAGGCGCGGTCGCTGAGGACGTGGTGGTGGATGAGGAACCACCCCAATCGGTCAAAAGGAAGCGCGTCTCGAAGTACACGGCGATCGCTAAAGCAACTTTCGCAGATCACCTCGAGCTCGATGGCGATGTGTACGTCGCGAATATTTCACCATCCCTGAACATTCTCTCGCCGACCGTGACTCTCGTCACGAGTCTCATTGACGACGACGGCGAATTGGAACAGTATGCGACGTTGAAGTTGAAGAAAACTCATGCCAAGCTCTTCAAGGAATTCGAGGAATCGCTTCTCGAGACGGCAAAGTCGAAGAAGCACGAGTGGTTCGGTTCTGCCGACATCCCAGACGCGCTCATCGAGTCGAGTTTCAAATCATTTGTCAATCTTGATGACAAGACAGTGGTCGTGAAAATCGACGATGGAATCGGCGGCAAGACCAACGTCGCCAAGGGGACCAAGATCAAGGCAGTGCTAACGGTTAACTTCGCGATCTTCACGCGCACCCAGTTTGGCGCGCCGTTCACTCTCGAATTGATCAAATCGATCGAGAAGAGCGAGAGCGAGTACCTATTCGACCCAGAAGAGGACGAGTCACATGCCGCGATCACCGATGCAGGGATCCTCGGACACCTAAGCACTGAACGTGTCGTCGAACAATTCTAGTTTATTATCTTGCCATAGTCCACGATACTGTAAAGATGATGAAGCAATATAACAAGCTGTTCAAAGCGATCCTGATTGTTGCCTTCGCGTATATTATGTACCGGCTATGGAAAGCGTGGCGTCAATCGAAGATGATGGAGGCGTTCGCCGCATCCGATCCGCGAGATTTTCTGTACGCCACCTTGCCCGCCAAGGACATGACCGTCGGTAATGGCGTCACGCCCAGACCAGCCGGCGCGACGATGGCACCGTTGCCAAAGGCGATTGGAGTCTCGACCGATCTGATGCCACCGCCCACGCCGGTTGTTGAGAACGACTTTGCCGAGTTTGCTCCGAAGAACGCGCTCGCCGACCGCAACTTCCTAGAGGCTGACAAAATGATTGGCATCGATACGATTGAGGGAAGCCTCAAGAATGCTAACTACTCGCTCCGCGCCGACCCACCACTGAAAAAGGATGACAGTATCAGTCCGTGGATGGTCAGTACTTTCACACACGACTCGCGTCGCAAGAAGCTGGATTGCTAGTCGAACACGAACGGGAAAAAACAAAAAGACCAAAAAAAAAATACAGTAGGAAGAAACCAGAAAAATTAAATCTGGTTTCTAAAAATGCACCCATCACCGCGGTCATCGCGACCATCAAGGCAATCGCGACTGACTCCAGTATCGTTTCATCTCCCGCGCATCCGCGACCGTACCCCATCGGGAAAAAACGATAAACACCTACAGCGCGATATCGACGTCCGGATGGGGATACATGCGCCGTACGACGCGATCGTACTCTCGAGCGGCGGCGCGCGCGGTATCGCACAATTCGGCGCGCTCGATCTCCTATACACCAAGTACCCAGAGGCGGTCGAGAACGCACGGTACTTCATCGGTTCTTCAGCCGGCGCGGTGCTCGCTACGTTGCTCGCGATGGGAATCACACCGCACGACGCATTTATCGGGCACGTCGTACCGTTCAAGTATCGACGAAGTATCCGGCTCGATATGCTCGGTACGCTGTTCGGAATCGAGACGAGTGGCAGTCTCGATTCGTTCCTAGCCGGCGTGGTCGATCGTGACATCACATTTCGAGATGTGTACGAAGAGCACGGATCCGTTCTCTCGATTATCGGGACAAATATCAGCAAGGCGACGAGCGTGATCTTCGACGCGGTCCGGACGCCAGATATGCCAGTGTTCGACGCGTTACGTATCTCATGCAGCGTCCCAATCCTGTTCCCAACCGTGCGTATTGATGGCGAGTACTTCGTCGACGGTGCCGTCTCCGACCCGTTCCCGGTTGGCGTTGCGATGGACGTGTACGGTTGCCGCCATATACTCGGATTGCGGTTTGACCACTTCGCCGCGTCGCTGAGTACCGAGGGGAATTGGAAACTCGACGATTACATTGGCGCAGTTATTGATACGATGATCCATTCATCGTCGATGAGCGTACCAGCGCGTCGCGGCGTGGTCGCGGATATTGTCACGATCGTGACGCCGGACGATATCGGCGGGGTCGATTTTTCTTTGTCGACTAGGAAAAAGTACGAACTCTTCGATGCCGGTGCGGAATCGATGTTGTCATATTTGAAGAAGAATACCTAATTTGCAGTAAAGGACGACCGAGACCCCGACCCGACAGATCTAAATAAAGTTTTCGACCAATGTCTTCGAGCGAGTTCAAAGAAATCGCGAGCGAATACAAATTGCTCGCACAGCAAATCACCACCATGAACAAAGAGGTGAAGGCGTTGAAGGACAAGAAGGACGAGATCGGTGAGACGATCCTCTCGTTCATGTCGTCCAACGACATTGACGAGTGTGAACTCGCCGGTGGTGGTAAAATCACCCGCAAGGTTTCGAAGCGCACCGAGGGGCTGAAGCCAGAGTTCGTTCTGGATGAGCTCAAGACGCAACTCGGCGACGACGCCAAGGCGGAGCGTTCTCTCCAGTCGATCAACTCGAAGCGTACGATCGTCGAGAAGGAGGTGATCTCACTGTCGCTCCGTGGTGGTTCGAGTGCGTAAAATACTACCATTTTTTTAAAATGTAAGCGTATCGTATCTTACAGTATCAGCAGTATGACGAATTCAAAATTGAAGAAAATTCTCGAGAACCTCAAGAAACTCGGCGTCCCGTTCAAGAATGCCAAACGAATTATCCGCGGTTTCGAAGGTGCCGGGGAACTGCGAGACGAATACGCCGACATGATTGGAGAGGCGAACGCGAACCCAAAACCGACACACAAGACGATTGAGCTCTCGACGGATATGAAGACGTGGAACGCCCGTGGTCACCCGCGTGTCAAGCCATCGCCCGACGCGATTACGATCTCGTTCCCGAAGGGCGGGTACGCATCAGCGGGCGGGACGAATATCAAATGCATCCCGGACGGGATCGAGAAATCACGCGAGGTCGAATTGTCGTACTCGGTCTTCATCCCGCGGGGTTTCGATTTCAAGAAAGGAGGGAAAATCGGAATTGGATTCAACATCAACGACGGAACGGGTGGAAAGACCTGGCGCGAGAACGACGGGTCGTTCAGGTTGATGTGGCGCCGCGGCGGCCAAGCCGTCGCGTATTTATATCTTCCAACGGACCAAGGTCGTTACATTCCCGGCAAGGTCAACTGTCCGCTCCTCAAAAACCAGGGTGGCGAGTTCATGCACGCGATATCGAACAAGACGCCGTATGCCGGACTGGACCTGTTCCGGTTCACGCCGAAGAAGTTGTATTTCAAGCGAGGCGCATGGAACACGATCGTGATGTCAGCGTCACTGAACGACGTCGGTCGGAACAACGGGAAACTTTCGCTCTCCGTGAACGGGAACATGGTGCGCGTGACCGATATGACATGGACGGCGAACCCGGACGACAATCAGTTTACGCAGATTCAGCTCGCCAATTGGTTCGGCGGCGGCGACGCGTCGTGGGCGGCGGGCAAAGATGAAGAGATCAAGCTAAAAAAAATTCAGTATAATTTCTCGCTCTAAATAATATGCGAATGAACAGTGTACAAGCAAATAGAATGCACGCTGTGCATAGGACGCGCCGGATGGCGGTGACGTGCAATGCAAAAAAAGAACCGATCGCGTCAAAGTACTGTTTCCTAGCGAAAAGCGTGATCAACACCTCCACATCCGCATCCGGACCGACACGGACGCTCGGTGTGATCTTTGGATTCAATAAAACACCCGACATCGTCGCACACATCGATATGGTCGGTCGGTCGCTCGAAACGAAAGGCGACTACGCAGTCGACGAGACCGAGCTCACCTTATTACCGATTTGTCCGGTTGAGGTATCCGACTCGGTCTATATTCAGTTTTTCGATGATGCGGACGCGCCACCCGAAGCGCTCGAGACGCTCGAGACGCTCGAGACACTCGAGACGGATGATTCGGATGAAGACCGTCGCGATTGGTTCGCCCCCATCGATTCGGATGAGGAACCAGACCCGATCTAGATAATATTGCTTTGGTGTAACTACAAAATGCCACCGAGATTTCCTCCATCCGAGGTTGAAGACATGATAAATATATCGTCCGTGACCGACGTCGTCCAGTCGCCACCAGTACGACGGGGGTCGCGCCGGAGGGGCGGGAGTGTCGCGTCCAGTAGATCGCTACCTACTGTACGGACGATGCGTCGTACAAAGAGCGAGTCGGTGAGTAGTACTCGAAGTCGAGTCGGCGGTCAGCAACGAACACGTAGTCTCGATAGTCGGCTTCTGAAACAACATAATCAGCGGCAAGTACGTGCCAGTGGAAGGGGGACGCCGTCGCGCCCCCGGAACAGCGCGTTTAACACCGTCCCCGCGGCGAACGAGTATACGAGCAAGGCGATGAACGGGATCGTGCGCGATTTGAGACAACCACAACGGGTGAAAACGCAGAGGTACCCATCATCGAGCGTTGCGTCGTTCAAAGGTGTACCTCAACCCATCGTCGCGGCAATCAAGCGTCTCGATAAAGAACACGAAGCGTTGCGGCAATCGATTCTACACGACGATGGTGAGTCCGAAATTGCGTTGCTTCAGTCTAAGGAAAAGATGACGCTACTCGAATCGTACCTGGAGAATATCGACGCCGCGATCAAGCGCGACGACTTATCCGAAACGACACGGATCGTTCGATCGTATCAGGCAGACAAGAACGAATTGAAACGGAGGCACGCGCGCATCCGCCAGGAACATACTCAACGCGAGAAAATCAGGGACTTGATCGAGTCGGGTGATGGTGAAGGTATCAAGAAATTCATCAAAAACGACCGTCGAAAGAAGGCGATTAACAAAGTCACCCCCGAGCTGACGGGGTTGATCGAGCGCGGTGACTACGATAAAGCGCTCAAGATGTGGACGAAGCGAATCAATGTACTCAACACCGAATCGAATTCGAATTCATTCAAAAATCGCGCAAAGGACGCGATCAAGAATGGGAAGGGATTCGGGTCGGCGTTCAAGCTCAAAGTTCGCCTACCATCGTTTTCAAAACCGGAAGCACAATGGCAACGTCGAACACATTGAATATTGAAAAAAAATGCCTACGACCACTACGACCACTACGACCATTACGACCACTACGACCATCGCGGTCATTACTGGGTCGACCGGAAACAAATTGCTTGCAAAGAATCTCGAGTCGATTAACGAACTCGATATTCCTCCAAACTGTCGGGTCGTCCACTATGTCGTCGCCGACGGACCACAATTCGTCGACGAGACGAAACGTATCGTCGATTCACATACCCCATGTTCCGCGCGCATCACGCGTCATGTTGTCGAATTACCCGAGAACACGGGTGGGACGGGGTACTTGTGTCACCGCATCATCGCAGGCATGACGTACATCGTCAACCAAGACTATCTCATGGTCCTCGACGAGGACAACGAAGTCGAGTCATCGCATGTCATCGCCCACTTGAACGCGATCGGACCGTACCGATGGTCGTTTACGTTGCGTTCGATCATCGACGATACGTCGGCGCACATCTGCTACGATACGTGCGAATCGATTGGCAACATCCGACCAACATGCCTCGGACCACATGACCGCCTGGTCGATACCAACTGTTTCATGTTCCGGGTGGACCTCGCGCGCGAACTCGCACCGCTCTGGATTGTCAAAGCGCGCGAAGCCGGAAAACTCGAGGCGGACCGGCTGATCACGCAGACACTCATCCAGCATGAACCAGCGTGTGGGTCGACGCGCGAGTTCACCGTCAGGTACCGCGCCGCAGTCCGCGAGACGGTCGATGGGGTTGGTGGGAGCGTCACCACCGATTTTTTCAAACGCGGCAACGAGTATCTACCCCCGTGGTCGAACGACAACGTCGATCTCTACGTTTTCCATTTCCACCCGGACAAGACAACAAAGTCATTGAAAACGGGCAATGATCCGCTCGCCGAATGGTGCTTGACGATCTTCGACGATGTCAAGAACGCACACGTCAACTTGATCGATGGGTACGAATCGCAGCATGCGCTCCCCGTCGATGCTATATGCCTAGTCAACATGTGCCATCCGTCGACCGTACCGCTCGATTACCTCTCGCAACTCAAGGCAACGACGCACCCGGATCTCAAAGTCATTGTCGCGACACTCGAAGGACCGAACGTTCGGCATAGCGATCAGTGGAGCGCGGCATTCGTCAAGAAACACGCTGACGTGGTGTTGACGTTCTCGAAACCGTTCCTCGACGACCCATCGGTCGTCACGTGTTATATGCCGCACAACGCCCGGTTCGTCTCGGCGTCGACGATGCAGTCGGTTCTTCGAGATAATGCCGGGCCGGGAACCGGATCGATCGCAATGGTACTCGAGAACCGCGGAACGACTGGGGCGTATACGGTCCACGACGACGTCCCGTGCACGACCATGGACGCGTACCGTGCCAGGTTTGCGACTGGGATCGGGAACAGGCTCACTGTCGTTGGGGGTGGATGGGTCCCGTTCATTGAGACCGAGACAGCGACTGGACGCCCAGTTCCGCAACTCGGGTACTCGATCGCGAGACATACGGATTCAAAGACGCCGATCGATACGTACATCAACCATGATTTCGCACTCATCATCGAAAATTGCGGTGGTGAAGGTGCGACCGGGTACATCTCGGAAAAATTCGGAGACGCGCTGATGGCTGGAGCGGTCCCAGTTTACTGGGGGGAGAACCTGGACGGGGTTGAGTCGTCATCTGGTCCGTACACTGAGATGCAATCGGGGAGGGGTATTTGGTGGTTGGACGCGCGCGAGTGTCTTTCGTTCGGGGCAGACGATGCGCCGCTCGGTGAGAAGCTCGGGTTGTTCCTGAATACGATCACACCGGAGCGTCTCGATGAGATGAAAAGTCTGGTACGTTCACATCGCGAAGCGTATCTTCGCGGCGTGGGAAGCCAGGCGTATGCAAACGCACTGGTAGACGCAATTAATATTTTGAATTGATCGTAAACATAACTTACAGTGCGGCGTTGGAGACGGTCGCGACGATCGGGACCTTGCGCTGTTGGAGGCGGAACACGCGAACAGACGTGAAGATCACCAGCATGGTCACGATAAACGTGATCAGCGCGCCGAAGATGTTGTCGAGATCAAACTTCGGGACGGACGTGGTCCGGATCGCGGTCACGAACGGCATGATTCCATCGCGGACAAAGACGCGGGACAGGTCAAGCGTCGACTGCGCCAGGAGAAACCCAATGGCGGTTCCAGGCACGTTCTGGTCTTGGACGAAATCCTTGAAAGAGAGGACGAGCTCGTTGTCGAGAATAAAGGACATTATTGTATGAGTGGTACCACCATGCAACATAATAATGAAAAATCTTGCGCATGAGTATACACGCATGCTCGATTCCAAGTTATTTTTGAGCCGAAACGGGTATAGTCCGCGGGTCTGGGGTCCGTCGCTCTGGTTCGCCATGACGATTATCGCGTCGAATTATCCGCTGGTCCCGGCACGGGCGGACGAGGCTTCATACTATCGTTTTTTCGATAATCTCAGGCGGGTGTTACCGTGTAAGAGTTGCCGGGCCGAGTATACGAAAATGATCAAGAAGAGCGAAAATCCCGAACTCCGCTTATCCCGCGCACTGTTCCATCAGGCAGTGACGGAGGCCCCGGGCGCGGCGCGGAAACGCGTGTTCACGTGGATCGTCAAGATCCACAACGACGTCAATAAACGGCTGAAGAAGCGGCGGAAGACGAGCGTTTCGTTCTGGGCAAAGACGTACGCATCACTCCGGCTCGAGACGAACAAAGTCAATGCGCTCCGGTTCCCTACTGGAAATTTGTGATTTTGTGGGTTTAAGTCAGGTACTTACCAATTCGATTTCCAAATTGAATCAATACGATGATTCCATTCGGTGAGATCAAACAATTCGGTCTCGAGAGTATTGAGATCGAGTACAAACTGGGGAAGCTTTCACGCGCGCAATTCGAAATGGTCCGGCGGCACGTCGAACAAAACGCGACGTACGCGATGTCATCGACCACGCGACATGAATTCAATGGGTCGGACGCGCGTCGCGAGTATGACGGCCCAGGGACAACTCACGGCTACATAACAGTGTATAAACAACGACTTGACGATACGACTGGCGATGATGGGGTGCGGTGTACCGTATCGCTCGAACGACATGGCGATGACGATACGTCGGCGCCATATACCATGTACAGGGTGAAGATACGGGATTCGTTTTGTTTACTGGACGGTGCAGTTCGTATCGATCTCACGCGAATCGAGACAAACGACCCGCGATATAGCGACGCTGACGACTATGTATACGAGGCGGAAGTCGAGGTCGATACGTCTGCACCCGCGATTCTCGTCTACCCAATCGAGTACGTGATCGACCGAGCACGCCAGTTTGCGCTCGAGCTCTCGAAAATATCCTGAAATGTTGTAATTACATGCGAAACGCGATCAAGAGTATAAAGTGACCATGTCAGCGTTGGGATCATCAAATCCAAACATCCCACATCGTTCGTCGCCGTTTGGCGTGGCGACGCATATATGGATCGTTCCGCCTGTGAAGTCGTCGAAATCGCTGGCGATGAGGTCGTACGGGTGGAACCGTCTGTTTGTGCAAACGACAAACTCGTTCATGAACGACGTCACATCAATCTCTTCACCACCCCTTGTCACAATCACTGCGTGGTTGACCGTGAGGCGCGGGATCAGCCGCGTGCTTCGCATGTTCATGACGTCGCCAGGGTAATGCATCGTCTCGCCGCGTCTGCACACGAGGCGGCGGACTTTATCGTTCTTCGCACACACGATCGTCAAACGCCACGCGTCCCACTGGGGGACGAGACCGTCGATATCGCGCGACCAGTGGGGTGACGAAAAATCGATCCATTCGGTATCGGCATCAACTGGAGTCGACTCCGGTCCAGCAGGGTCCTCGACAACGAACGCGTCAATTATTTCCCATCTCGAGACTTTGACCTTTTTCTCAATCCCGAGCACCCATTTGATGAAGTCGATGATCTTGAACTTTGCGAGCAAATAGTATGCGAACAACAGCGAGCAAATGTACCGAAGTGTTTGCATTATGTTTTATTTCTGGCGATCGTGCGGTGTCGATTCAACAAAAAACCATGAGGAAATGTATTCTGTACTTACCAATTCGGCAGGCAATGCAACGTATATCAACCGACGTCTCGTCATGCTCGATCACGCCATCGAGTCGAAAACCACGGCACTCCGTACGGCGGCGCCCGGAGACGAAGATTTTGAGCGTGGAGTGGGTCATTTACTCGATTCCATCCAGTTCATTCGAGAGTACGACGCTGAATTGGCGCGACATGACCAGGGCGGGCAGGACGATATCGTCAACGACGACTCGGGAACGGACGATATGAGTCGGTCGCTTGACAGTTTCAGTATGACGACGCGCGATACACGGCGAATATACGATCAGTACCTTGCAGATGTCGAGCACGATATCGACGCAATGCAACGTATTTCAAACTCGTCGACGGTGGGACCGAGTCACCCGGGGGTCAAACCTGAGACGCGGACACGTCGTTCGTCGAAACTTCGAATCCACGACCACGATGACGATGTTTGTGAATGCGGCGGGATCCTCGTCGTGGATGAGACCACCGCGACGCTCATTTGTACAGTGTGCGCGCTATCGACACCCTATATCGAGGAAAGTAGGAAGGCGCTGACACATACGGAAGCGCTTGAACGAGGATTCAGAAAACAGTTTGTGTACAAGCGAACGACCCATTTTCTCGACACATTATCTGCGATCCAGGGCCGACAGCGCACGACGATCCCAGACGAGGTCATCAGCGAGGTCGCGGGAGAACTGAAGAAATACCGGATTGACCCAGCTGACGCGACACCAAGTCACGTCAGAAAATTCCTCAAGCGGTTGGGTCATGCGAAGTACTATGAGGGTAGTAGTTTGATTCTGAACACGATCCGCGGGACGGGAGACCAACCCATCCCGGCCCGCATCGAAGCAGAGCTCATCCGGAATTTTTCTCAACTCCAGAAACCGTTCGAGCTTGTCAGCGAGGCCGGGCGGAAGAATATGCTGCGGTACAACTACATCATCTTCAAGTTGCTTCAACTGATTCCAGGCGGCGACGAGTACTTAAACTTATTCCCACTCCTCAAATCAAAGTCCAAACTCGTTCAGCATGATGCGTGCTGGAAACGGATTTGCGAGATCATGAAGTGGGATTTTCGTCCGACGGTATGATCTATGGCTTTACTGTACTTTTTGTGTGTTTTTCACCGTAAATTTTTCATCATGCCATACTACAATGCGACCGTGTGAATTGAAAGACCTGGCACTTGCGGTCATTGCCTGCTACGCAGCGCACTCGCTCATCATCGCACACCACGTCACGACGTGCCAGCAATCGATACTCAGCGTTTTCGTCGCCGATAGCGCTTACTGTCGGTTTGTGTGGTCGTGTGTCCAGACACTACGATGGCTCCCGATCGCATTAGTTGGTCCACTCCTCTCGCACACAACCATGCGATTCAACGTCCCACCTGCACCGGATCCAGTGCGTTAATTCGTGAAAAACAAAAAAATGTAACAAGTATGCAACGTACGCGGAATGGGCAAAACATACCGTGCTCATAAGTCAACGACAGCGACGAAACGCGAACTCATCTTCCGCGACGATGATCAATCGTACGCGAGCGTCGATGCCGCACTGGGCGACCGACGGTTCAGACTCGTCGTCGATGATCCGGACCGAACACAATACGTGATTGTGATCGGAAAGCTCCGCGGCTCGATGCGCCGGGGTGAACGCGTGACGCAAGGGTGTATCGTCTTGGTTTCGTGGCGCGGGGAAAAATGCGGGACGAATGACAAAGTCGACATCTTGACCAGGTACTCACTGGACGACGAGCGGTCGCTCCGGAGGTACGGCGAGCTCGATGCACTGGACGCGAAGGCCCGGCAATTCCAACTCGAGACGGGTCCAGGCTACGTCGCCGGTGCAGAGTCCCATGACGTTCTCGAAGAGGATATTGTATTCGAGGACATTGACACCATCTGATCCGGTATAGGGTACAGTGTAATATGAAATGAAAATAGGGTATAGGCGACGCGGTGCGCGTATACCCTATTTGTTCTATAGGGTGTAGGGTATAGTAGGTATAGAATCTTTTACAATTGGCTTTGATTTCAAGTGCTAAAGATGAAATGAAAATAGGGTATAGGCGACGCGGCGCGCGTATACCCTATTTGTTCTATAGGGTGTAGGGTGTAGAGTCTTTTACATTTGGCTTTGATTTCAAGTGCTTGGCATGGTGACGGGCACTGACGGACCAGATACAGGGATTGCCGGCGGGTCAAGTACGAACGGTTCGACAGCGACGGCTGACTTCGTGTGGGTTCGCCCCGCGACAAACAAAGCGGCGGCCGACGCAAGTCCTCCGACGACGACGGCAACGCCAAACGTCTTATGAGACGCCTCGTCGTTTTCGACGATGCGGCGATATACAGTGACGCCAATGGCGATTGATAGTGTGATCACGATCGAGAGCGTGACGTTGTCCATTCGTATCGGAAGTTATAATAGGAAATTTTAAAAAAAACGGTCATTTCACGCGTTCCATCTAGAAACCAGTCCGAATTTGCGCTGGAGCACTCGCAAACAATGCACCATGAACGGGCGCGGCTGGTGCGGCTGGGGCGGGTGGGGCGACCGGCGCGGCTGGCGCGGCTGGGGCGGCTGGGGCGGGTGGCGCGGGTGGTGCGGGTGGCGCGGGTGGCGCGGGGTAGCTATCTGGCTGGATGAATTGCGATTGGGGTTGAGCATCATCGTCACCGTCATCGCCATAAGCGTCGTCGTCATCGACGTCATCGACGCCGCCAGCGTACGCATTCTCCATCGGGGCGACTGGTGCGGGTGGGGCGACCTGTGCGACCGGTGGGGCTGGTGCGACCGGCGCGGCTGGCATGCCACCCATGACGATATCTTCACCGTCGCTCTCGCTCTCACTCTCGCTCTCACTCTCACTCTCACTCTCGCTCTTTCTCTCGTCGGATACGATAGCCTGGGTCGGCGGGGCCAAGTATGAACGCAGGATTTCGTCGTACGGGATCAAGCGGCGGATCGAGTTC
>Ga0209630_10000919_pt1 | contig 33157 bp, 31 predicted proteins | sample COG_01_FD_184745 | JGI IMG/M metagenome (GOLD analysis project Ga0209630, IMG submission 184745) | Pelagic Microbial community sample from North Sea - COGITO 998_met_01 (SPAdes) (version 2) | ecosystem: Environmental > Aquatic > Marine > Neritic zone/Coastal water | place: Helgoland, sampling... | reverse complement strand
GCCCAACCAATAGTAGATCTGCTCAACCCTTCTTCTTTTAGCCAAAGGCTTAAACTACTGGCAATGAGGACCCATGGAAAACCACTTATGGCACCAAGAAGTAAAATCCTTAACATTCTTATGTCTTTATAAACTAAAACTGACTCTATCCAGCTTTGTTTTTTTTCTATCATAATAAAAACAATTCAAAATTTATTTTAATATTACTCCTATTTTCCATAAAAATATATGTTTTTTGTTTGATCAAATTATCTATAATTACGTATGCATAAAAATTGGTTAATTATAAATCTTAATAAAAAATATTTTCTAAAAGCTGGCAATAAAGTTTTCAGATGTCAAATAGGTAGTGGAGGCTTTGAAAGCGTAGCAAAAAAAGTAGAAGGTGATAAAACAACACCAATTGGGAAATGGTGTTTAGAAAAAATATATTACAGATCTGACAGGGTTTTAAGACCAAGATCTAAGAAAAAAAATATTCTAAAAATAAACCGTATTACAAAATATTGTGGATGGTGCGATGACATTAAAAGTAAATATTACAATAAATATTTAAACATTAATAATCGTCAGTCGTCAAAAATTGGATTTGAAAATTTATGGAGAGAAGATAAGGCATACGACATAGTGATTCAAATTTCTCATAACACTAACCCAACAATTAAGAATAAAGGAAGTGCAATTTTTATACACTGTAGTTTTGAAGATTCTAGGTCAACAGCAGGTTGTATCGCATTAGAGAAAAGAGATTTAATTTTTTTAATTAAAAATCTTAAAAGTGACGTGCATATTCGAATTAAATAGTAATATATTACAATATAAGGCTTTACAGATTGCACTATTCAAATTAAAAGTTAATTTTTTTTTATTAAATGAGGTTTTTTGATGCCATATTCTCTATTATCAGTTGTCCTTGGCCTACTAGGCTTATTGTCTGCTTATGCAGTATATCTGAAGATTAAGTCTTCACCTGAAGGCGATGGTCGAGTTAAAGAAATAGGTGACGAAATTCATCTTGGTGCCATGGTGTTTATGTCCGCTGAATATAAAAGATTAGCTATTTTTTGTTTGATTTGTATTGCAGCACTTTACTTTTCTTTAGGATGGCAAACTGCAGCTTCTTTCTTACTTGGTGCTTTATGTTCTGGCATTGCAGGGTTTATAGGTATGTATGCAGCTACAAAAGCTAATGTTAGAACTGCTGTAGCTGCTAGAGACAAAGGTGCTGCTGAAGCTTTGAACATTGCCTTTTTTGGCGGTTCGGTTATGGGCCTTACTGTTGCAGCTATGGGCTTATTAGGGATTGGTATTTTATTTTATTATTTTGCAGGAAATGTTGAAACTATCCATGCAATTGAAGGTTTTGCAATGGGCGCATCTTCCGTTGCTTTGTTTTCAAGAGTTGGAGGCGGTATTTTCACAAAAAGTGCTGATGTTGGAGCCGACTTAGTTGGAAAAGTTGAAGCTGGTATTCCAGAAGATGATCCAAGAAACCCTGCTGTTATTGCCGATAATGTTGGAGATAACGTTGGTGATGTAGCTGGTATGGGGTCAGATATTTTTGAATCGTATTGTGGGTCGATGATAGCTTGTATTGCGCTTGCAGCTTCGATGACAAGTGCCACAATTACAAATCTTGGTGGCAGTCAACACATGTTACAATTCATGCCTTTAGCTTTAGCGTCTTTAGGCTTGATATGTTCGCTATTAGGCATACTTACTGTAAAGATTTTTTCTTCTCAAAGTCCAGAAACTGCCCTTAGATATGGTACAATTGGATCTGCAGTGATATTTGTTTTAGCGTCATATTTTTTGATTAATTCTATGGGTGTTTCATCTGGTGTTTGGATTGCTGTTCTGGTGGGATCTGTTGGTGGAATTGTTGTTGGATTAGTTACTGAATATTACACTGGAGGTAGTCCAGTAAGGAAAATAGCAAAAGATGGAGAAACTGGACCAGCTACGGTTATGATATCCGGTCTTGCCACTGGCATGCAATCAGTTGCCATTCCTGTTTTAACAATAGTAGTCATTATCTTTATTTCAAATATTTATGCTGGATTGTACGGAGTAGGTATTGCTGCAGTTGGCATGTTGAGTACCGTAGGTATTACTATGGCAATAGACGCCTATGGTCCTGTAGCAGATAATGCGGGCGGAATTGCTGAGATGTCTGAAATGGGTAAAGAAACAAGAGAAATAACAGATTCTCTTGACGAAGTTGGAAATACTACGGCAGCTATTGGTAAGGGGTTTGCAATAAGCGCAGCAGCATTAGCGGCATTAGCATTGATAAGTGCTTATATTGAAAAAATTTCAAGTAAGGATGAAAGTTTTGTTTTAGCAATTAATGATCCATTAGTTCTATGTGGAATGTTTTTAGGTGGTATTTTTCCTTTCTTGGTAAGTTCAATGACGATGACAGCCGTTGGTGACGCTGCTTTTGATATGATTAAAGAAGTTAGAAGACAATTTAAAGAAATACCTGGTTTATTAGAAGGTAAAGCAAAGCCTGATACGGCAAGGTGTGTTGACATTGCAACAAGAGCAGCCTTACGAAAAATGATAGGACCTGGAACTCTTGCGGTTTTATCACCAGTTATTATTGGCTTTTTATTAGGTCCAAAGGCCCTTGGTGGCATGTTGGGTGGCGCACTTATATGTTGTGTTATGATGGCTCTTATGATGTCTAATGCTGGTGGTGCATGGGATAACGCAAAGAAGTTTGTAGAAAAAGGCAACTTTGGTGGCAAAGGATCTGATGTTCATAAAGCCGTTGTAGTAGGTGACACTGTCGGTGATCCCTTAAAAGATACATCTGGCCCTTCTATGAACATTTTAATTAATGTTATGGCTATAGTAAGTTTAGTTATTGCACCACTGTTAATTAATTAAATAATTAAATATAAATAAAGCTATTTTTTTAATAGCTTTATTTATTAAAATTCACAATTGCAGAGAAATCTAGCTCACCTTTTTTATCATCAATCATTCTTTTAAAATTCTCCTGCGACTTTTTACCAAAAGGTGCTAAAGTATTTGTGTCTTTTATAGCTTTCAGTGCTATGGTAAGATCTTTAAGCATTAGATTTCCTGAAAATCCAGGTTGAAAATTATTATCAGCAGGGCTGTTAGGTCCTACTCCTTCAATAGGACAATATGTATTGATAGCCCAACAGCTACCAGTAGAAGTGGATAAAACATCAAACAATTTTTTTAGATCTAGGCCTAAATTTTCTCCCAGATTAAAGGCTTCCCCTACACCTATCATTGTGGTTGCTAATAACATGTTGTTACAAGCTTTTGCTGCTTGTCCTGAACTTGCAGGTCCACATAAAACAGATTTTTTACCCATAACTTCAAAAAAAGGTAACATGAGGTTATAAGCTTTTTCATTTCCCCCTACTATGAAGGTTAGCGTGCCATTTTCAGCGCCACCAACACCGCCTGATACAGGTGCGTCGAGTGATAGAAGATTTTTGTCACTACACATTTTGTGTAAGTCTTTAGCTTTTTTTACGTCAATAGTTGAGCAATCGGTAAGTAAAGTATCTGGTTTTAACTTACCTATAATATTTTCGTAGACTTTCTCAACAATTTCTCCATTTGGAAGCATAGTGATTATTACATCAACATCATCTGTAATTTCATTTAAACTAGAAGCTTTATGTATACCATTAGGTATAAGTTTATCTATGAATTCTTCATTAATATCGTAACCAATAACCTCATAATTTGCTTGTAAAAGGTTTATAGCCATTTTTGAGCCCATATTACCTAAGCCAACAAATCCAATTCTTTTCATTTTAATTCTCCTTTATTTAATTTTTTAATGACGTATTCGGATAGAGGTATGGTTTGTGTTTTTATTAATCGTTCAGAGGTTAAAATATTTAATTTAAGTTGTAAATCATGCTTTAAACTAAATAAATAAGGATACCATTCTCGTGACAAATCGCTTTTCCATTTCCATAAAAGAAAATCTATTGCTTCAATATGTTTAATATTCACACTTAATATATTTGGCAAAGGATCAGAGCCAAAATCGGGTTTAAAAAAATATTGTTTTATTTTATAAAAAATGACAGGAACTCCATGAGCTTTTAATATTTTTTTCCATTCATTTATAAATAGGTTATTGCTTCCATTACTAGCAACTATGTCTAAAATTATTAAGTCTGTATTAATTAGTCCAGTTGGATTTATCATAATATTATTCAATTTTTTTCTTCCAAGGAAAGGCCCAATAAAAAAACGTCTCGGGCAGTAATCATTAGCATAATAATTGTCCCACAAGATTATATCATTACTTAAGATTTTATTAATTTTTGAATAATTTGTTAAAGTTTTTGCAACAACATTTCTACCACAATAAAATACTTTAATTTTTGAAACTAAGACAGAACTCAGATCTTTTAAATAACTAGGTTCATAATCAATCAATTCATCTGCGTATATTCTAGGTACGAAATAAATATTTTTACCCAAATCTTTAGATAGCATATTTGCTAGAATGCCATGACTAGTTCCTTCTGATATTTTATTACCAAACTTATTTACAAAATCTTCTGGAATGTCGTCCAATAATAGGGCTATAGAATTTGCTCCATCATCTAGTAATTGTTTTGACTTATCATAAAGTAACGTGTAATCAACACTTTTTTTATTTTTTGTTTTATTGTTGAACTTCTTGAAATCAAAGTCTAATCCAGGAGCTATACCTGCGATAACATTTATATTATTTTGTTTACTAAATTTTGTGAAATCACGAAAATTTTTTCTCCAATTCAAATCATATTTTTTTCTCCAATTTAATCTATGATGCTCATCTTCTTTAGGCGCATAAAAATAGGTGTTCATATTATTTTTTTGGAGTGAACTAATTATAAGCTTCCTGTTTTCCCAACTTAATAGTTTACCATAATAACCTTCTATGTAACCCGTTGTATTATTTTCATCTTTATTTTTTTTCATTTGATATCTTTATCTGTTATGCAATACCATAGTATCTAAATTAGGAGAAAAATATAATGAAAATTTTAGCACTAGGGGCTCACCCTGATGATATTGAAATTTTTATGTATGGTTTAGTTTGTATTTATAAAAATGAAGGTAATCAAGTGTTTACAATGATTGCCACAGATGGTGCAAAAGGTGGCTCTCAGGAAGATGATTCATTAACCAAACAAAGAGCAGAGGAAACTACTGCGGGGTTAAAAGATTTATCTACACCTATTTTTTTAAATATACCAGATAGTGAGTTAGGAGAAGACCCTGTTCATCAAAAAATTATTAAAGAAAATATCTTAAATATTATGCCAGATTTGATTATTACACATTCGAAACATGATTATCATGCAGATCATAGATCATTATCACTTTTAACAAGCAGTGCAGTGAGTCATTATATACCTATTTTACATTGTGATACTTTAATGGGAGTAAACTTTCAACCTGATTATTATATCGATATAACACGTTATTTTGAAATGAAAAAACAAGCAATCCTAGAGCATAAAAGCCAAAATCCAGAAAGGTTTGTAGATTTATTTAAATTAATGAACAGTTACAGGGCCGCTCAATGTAATGCGCCAAAAGGTAAGTATGCAGAGGCATACAGTTTTACGCCTTCATTTCCTTTTTCGGACATAAAAGACATGTTACCATCAGCTCCTAAAATAAGACCTTTTCATATAGAAAATCAGCATGGCTTTTTATAAATTCTTGTAATTTTACCACCAGATGAAGGTTGTATAGCTCCAGTTGTAGAAGGGAAGGTAAATGGAAGATTATAAATAGATCGGGCAGATAAAAATGCAATTAACTCAGACTCAACATAATCAAAATTTATATCGGTTTTTTTTTCATCAATAAAAGTTATATCTAATTTTTTTTTTAAAGCATTCATTAAAAAGGTGTTTCTACAACCACCACCAGAAACTAAAATATTTTTAATTTTTCTTGGTAAAATACTTATACCCTTATAAATTGATTCAAGAGTAATTTTAGAAAGAGTTGCCATCGTATCCGCTTTTGTAAAATCATTGCTTAATAAATCATCATAAAAATCTAAAAATGAATTTCTATCTAAAGATTTAGGAGGGAGAGTTTTAAAAAACGAATGTTTTAGAAACTTTCGAACCATTTTTTTATTGGGCTTGCCTTGAGAAGCTAAAACCCCATTTTCATCAAAAAAATTATTACTAATCTTTTTGATATAGGTATCCATAAGGGCATTGCCGGGCCCAGTATCAAATCCAATTAAATTAACCCCGTCCCAATAAGTTAAATTGGCAACGCCCCCTATATTTAAAATGCAAGATGGGAGTTCTAAATTTAGTTCTTTAATTATATGCTTATGGTATATTGGTGCTATGGGAGCTCCTTGGCCGCCCATTTCAATATCTTTAGACCTGAAGTCAAAAACGACTTCTTTTTTACAAAGATTTGATAGTTTTATTGGGTCTCCTAGTTGAATAGAGGATTTAGATTTTGGATCATGATATATAGTTTGCCCATGAAAGCCGATATAATCACTTTTATGGATAATTTCAAAATATTTCAAAGCCTTAAAATGCTCCTTTGTTATTATTTCGTCCAAAAATAATTTTTTGTTTCGACTGAGATTTAGGTCTTCATTCAAAATATTCAAAAGAAAACTTCTTGTTTTATTTGTATACTTATAGAAATAATTTTTATTAAGTCTTTTCAGATTAATACCATTTGTGTTTACTAAACTGATATCTATACCATCCATACTAGTTCCTGTCATAAGGCCAATAATGTTCAAATAATCATACGTCAATGTGAAAATACCTTTTTAAAACAAAAAAAATTATATAAAAGTTAAGTATGGATAATAATATACCAAAAACAGAGAATTTATATTTAAAAAGTAGCCCTATTGATCAATTAAGTACGTCAAACGCGATTAACTTAATGGTAAATGAACAAAAAGATGCAGCTTTAGAAGTAAAAAAGGCTTCAATATCAATAGAGAACGCTATTGATGAAATATATAAACACTTAAAAGTAAATAAAAAAGGTCGATTAATATATGTAGGGGCAGGAACTTCAGGCCGAATAGGCGTGCAGGATGGAGTAGAACTCTACCCAACGTTTAATTGGCCTAAGGACCGTCTTGATTATATTATAGCAGGAGGATCCCGGGCGATATTAGAGTCTATTGAAAATGCTGAGGATGACTTATTACAGGCGAGTGATGTGGTTAAAAAAAAACTAGTAAGTTTTGAAGATGTTGTAATTGGTTTAGCCGCTAGTGGAAACACCCCGTTTACGTGTAAAGTTATGCAGGAATCAAAGCAAAGACAAGCATTAACAGTTTCAATTAGTAATAATCCTAATGGAGAAATATTAAAATTTGGTAGGGTTAAAATTATTCTGAATACAAAAGAAGAGGTAATAGCTGGCTCTACCAGATTAAAGGCAGGCACAGCTCAGAAAATTTGTTTGAATATAATTTCTTCTATGGTAATGACTAAAATGGGCAGAGTTAAGGACGGATTAATGAATAATATGGTCCCAACTAATGAGAAGTTAAGAAAAAGAAAAGTTATAATAAATTCTGTAATTTAACGGTTATAAAATTCTTATAACAAATTATATGCATAAAATTTCAAAAATCTTAAAAATTTAGGAGGGTTGCATAATTAAAAAGATTGCTTTTATTACAGGTTCAGCCGGGTTTATTGGGTTTCATTTAGCAAAGAATTTATTGTCTAATGATTGGACAGTAGTTGGCCTAGATTCTTATACTAACTACTATGATGTTAACTTAAAAAAAGATAGAAATGAAATACTTAAAACAAACAAAAAATTTTATCATTATATTGGCTCTTTAGAGCATATAGATTTACTTGAAAAAATATTTAAAGAACACAATCCTAATATTGTAATTCATTTAGCTGCTCAAGCAGGTGTGAGATATTCAATAGATAATCCAGGTTCTTATGTTATAACAAATTTATTAGGAACTTTTAATATTTTAGAGTTAATTAGAAAATATAATCCAGATCATTTCTTAATGGCGTCTACCTCCTCTATTTATGGTAATAATAAAAAAATGCCATTTGATGAAAATCAGAAAACTGATACTCCATTATCTTTTTATGCTTCAACAAAAAAGTCCAACGAAGTTATGGCTCATTCCTATTCACACTTATTTCAAATACCAACTACGGTTTTAAGATTTTTTACTGTTTACGGTCCTTGGGGAAGGCCTGACATGGCATTATTTAAATTTACTAAGAATATATTATCTATGCAACCCATTGATATCTATAATTATGGTCAAATGAAAAGAGATTATACATACATTGAAGATCTTATAAAAGCTATTTCGTTACTGATTGACGTAGTTCCACCTAACCCAGGCGCAAGAAAAAACAAATTTAAATATGATAGTATTTCTCAAACTGCACCATATAGAATAGTGAATATTGGAAACGAACACCCAGTAAAATTAATGGACTATATTAGTGAATTAGAAAATATTCTTGGAAGGGTATCAAAAAAGAATTTCTTAAAGATACAAGATGGAGACGTTGAAAATACTTGGAGCGATAATAAACTTCTAAAAAAATTAACAGGATTTAGTCCAACAACAAATTTAAACGAAGGTTTGCATGCATTTGTTAAATGGTATAGAAATTACTATGCTGATTAAATAATAAAAATAGTTTAGCTAAAGCTTTGTAATTACAAAATTAATTATTAATTAATTTAATTTGTTGTTAACTATAGTTTTAGTAAACACAGTATCTACAACTTTTGAATTTCTTTTATAGCCAACAACTAACTTTTCAAGAAGTGGTAAAATCATATCTATTTGATTTAGGTCAGCAAAAACCTTTAGTTTTTTTAAATCTAATTTGAGTTTTGACCAAGTTAAAAAGGGGTCTTGTGCCATCATTATTCTTTTATGAAGTGTAGGTTGTGGATTGTCAGATATTAAAAGTTCTTCATATAACTTTTCACCTGGTCTAAGTCCAATCGTTTTGATTTCTATATCTCCAAAGATATTGTTCTCATCAACAACGGTTAACCCAGAAAGTTGTATCATTTTTTTTGCAAGGTCTAATATTTTTACAGGCTCCCCCATATCTAAAATAAAAATTTCACCTCCTTTTGCCATTGAACCTGCTTGAATAACTAATTGAGATGCTTCAGGAATAGTCATAAAGTATCGGGTTACCTCAGGGTGAGTAAGAGTTATAGGGCCACCATTAATAATTTGATTTCTAAATTGTGGAAAAACAGAGCCTGATGAGTTTAAAACATTACCAAAACGAACTATAGAAAATTTTGTAATACGACAATTTGATTTAATACTTTTATGATGGTCATAAATCGATTGTAAATATATTTCTGCTACCCGTTTGCTTGCTCCCATTGCATTTGTTGGGCGTACAGCTTTATCAGTTGAAATAAATACAAAATCATCAACATTATTTTTGATGGCTATATCTGCAATGTTAATTGTTCCAAAAATGTTATTTTGAATACCTTCTGATAGATTAGACTCAACTAGGGGTACATGTTTGTATGCAGCTGCATGATATATAGTATTAGGCTTCCATGCATCAATTATGAATTGTATCCGAGTTTTATCCCGGACAGATGCTAAAAGAGGAATCAATTGGATACTGTCGTTTAGGTTTAATTTTAATATTAAATTTTGTAATTCTAAGTGAATTGTATAGAGTGAAAATTCGTTTTTTTCTAAGAGTAAAAGAGCTTTAGGTTGTTGTTTAATAGTGTCTCTACAAATTTGACTACCAATTGAACCTCCTGCACCAGTAACTAAAACAATCTTCCCTTTAGTGGTTTTTGATAGTAATAGCTTATTAGGCCCTATAACATTTCGATGTATTATTTCTTCTACATCTAAATCACGTATATCTTTGAAGCTAACCTTCCCTAGGGCAATTTGTGAAAGACTTGGTAATGTCCTAATTATAATTTTTTCTTTTGAGATTTTACTAACGATATCTATTTTTTGTCTTCTAGATAAAGAAGGAATTGCTAAAAAAATATGACTTAATTTTTTTCTCTCTATAATATTAGGAATTTCATTAGCTGAAATTATTGGAAATCCGTCCAATACTTGTCCTTGTAATTTTAAATCATCATCAAAAAAGCAAACCACCTCCATATTTGTTTCGTGCTTAATAGATTCAACTACTTGTCGCCCAGCAGCACCAGCACCATATATTCCAATACGATATTCCAGGATATTATATATATTCTTATATATACCTTCATACCAGTAACTTAAAAACAAACGGGATCCTGCAATACCTAAAAATAGTAATAAAGGTTGAATTATACCAATTGTGGCAGGTATGCCCTTTACACCAATGATTGTTACAATTAATGAAAATAATAAACTGTAAATCAGCATAGAGCGGGTTATAGCTACGATTGCAGATAAACCTCCATAACGTAAAATTCTTTTATACATACCTGAAAAAAAAAGTATTGGAATCAACAAAACTATTGAAATTATTGTGGGAAGGAATAAGATTTCTGTAAAAATAAAAAAATCACCTAAACGAAGATAATAAGCTAAAAAAGTTGATAGAGAACAGAGAGATACATCAATCGTAATTGCTATAAATTTTTTTAAAACACGAGGTAACTGCAATATGTATTTTATTAATTTATATAAATATAATTTAAATAATTTATGCATTTATAAAATCTCTTATCTCTTTTTAAACGTTTCTGTTTTGACTTTATCTCCAGAACCTTGTCCTAAAATAGTTAAAAAAATATATCTAAAATAGTTTATAAAGTTTAAATTTTTTATCATTTTAGCATCAGTCTTTGCCAATAATTTTGGCCTAGACATATCTATCCCTTCTAATTGTGATAGACCCGTTATTCCAGGAGGAACGTTAAACACGTTATTAAAATCTCTTTCATTGATAAGTTTGGTTTGATTAAATAAGCAAGGCCTAGGTCCCACTATACTCATCTCACCTAACAAGACATTCCATAATTGGGGTAATTCGTCTAGTTTATTTTTACGTAAAATTCTTCCAAAATCTGTTACCGCTGAGGAATCTATTAAATGTGTAGCTAATATATCTGTATCCAATTTCATTGTACGAAATTTAAAAATAAAAAAAGGTTTTTTATAAAGCCCAACTCTTTCTTGTTTAAATATTGGATCACCATTTTCCAGCCATCCTATAATAAAGATTATAACTAAAACGGGTGATAAAAAAAACAATCCTAAGGAAGAAAAAAAAATATCAAAAATTCGTATCATTTAGTAGACAACTATGTAAATGACAAAAAGATAACTAAAGCATGTTTTCATAAATAATCCTTTAAGTATTAAAATTGAGATATTTCTTTATTTTGTTTTCACTACCCATTCTATCAATTATTTTATTTAAAGGCTCTATAATAGTTTTCATATGGAAAGCATTACTATGCAAGCAGTCAACTTTATTGACCATAATTCCTACATGACCTTCCCAAAATACAACACATCCTCTTTTCAAGTTATTAATGTCTGTTATAATTTCCTTTTCAATACTTAATTGGTCTACTGTATTTCTAGGTATTTTTTTTCCATATGTTCTGTACGTTAATTGAAGTAAAGCAGAGCAATCTATTCCCATAGTGTCTCTGCCACCCCATTTATATGGAGTGCCAATTAATTGTTCTGCAATAGCCACCCAATCTTTTATTATTGAGTTTTTGCGCGTAATATGTTTGGTTGGTACGTGAGCTATTTTGAATTTATATTTATCTGATAAATATACCTCAGCCCAAGCACCTTCTATAAACCTAACAGAAATATTTGCTCCCATTGGAATATAATTCAAAATATTAGATTTTTCACTCTTAAGATTATAAAAAAAAGATCTGCTTACAATAACTCTGTGAGTTAAGGGCTTTAAAAAACCTAAAGATTTTTTTTCAATCCATCCATGATAATTGTCTGTTAATAATTTACAATAAACCCAATTTGAATATTCATCCAATATTTCAATAGTTTCTCCATACAAACATTCTGTTTCTAAAGGAGCAGATAAGCTTGGTTTAAGTTTCATGGGAGTAGATGGTTTAATGATTTTCATAAGTTTTTATTTTGCAACCAGTCTCTTACATTAAAGTTTGGACATGTTTTAACTGTTTTACCTGTATCACAATGTCCTAGAATTTCAGCCTTAGGATATAAAGACTTCCAATTTTTTAGTATTTTTTCAAGAGATATAAATTGCTTATTAGTAAATTTATTTTTTCCTATAAGACACACACCAAGACTAATATTATTCTTACCTTTGACATGCGCTCCAGCCCAATATTCAGGTCTCCCATTTTCTATTGTACCACATCTAAGAATAACTTTATGGTAACCTATTCCATTCCAGCCAAAACTTAAGTGCATTTTGTGAATATCCATTGCATTTATTTTATTTTTATTGTCGGTATCCGAGCAATGAACTACAAGTAATTTAATATTATTTTTTAAAAGCATTTATCACAAACCAAAATTTATCATTTTAGATCGAATTTATCTAAATATCTTGATTTAAATATATAGTTAAACTCTGTTATAATATGAAGTTATTATAATAACTATAAAATCTATTTGCCAACTTTTTTATAATTAAGTGAAATTTTCTTTTATAAAATATTTTTATTTAAGCACTAATCCTAATTTTTTTTATAAACTTTATTTAAAAAGAACAGGTTTAATGAGTTTTTGATAGTAAGCTGAACGTTTGACACGCTTAAAATATTTAACTATCTTATGAATAAATTTTTAAATCATTGTTTAATATATAAAACAAAATGACAATAAATTTATATTATATATTTTAAATCTCTATATAATATTATTTTATATAAGTTATTAAACTAAGTTTCATAATTATACATAAGGATACACAATGAAATTTTTAATAACTGGTGGCTCGGGATTTATAGGTTCAGCACTCATTCGTTATTTAATTAAAAACACGAAACACCAAGTTTTAAATTTAGATAAGTTGACTTATGCAGGCAATCAAGAATCATTAAAAGTAGTGGAAAAATGTCAATTTTATAATTTTATTAAACAAGATATTTGTGAGCTTGATCAGCTAAAATTAATTTTTGATGATTTTAAACCTAACGTAGTCTTACATTTAGCTGCGGAGAGTCATGTTGATCGATCTATAGATGATCCTAGTGAATTCATAAAAACCAATATTTTTGGGACTTATAAACTATTGGAGGCCTCTCGATACTTTTGGCAATCTTTAAATGTAAATATGCAAAGTAATTTTTTGTTTCATCATATTTCGACAGATGAGGTTTATGGAGATTTGCAGCACCAAGACGATTTTTTTGTTGAAACAAATGCATATAAGCCCAGTTCTCCATATTCAGCTTCAAAAGCCAGTTCAGACCATTTGGTTCGTGCTTGGTATCGTACATATGGTTTACCTGCAATTATTACCAATTGTTCAAACAATTATGGCCCATTTCAATTTCCAGAAAAGTTTATTCCTCACATAATTTTAAATGCAATTTCAGGCAAGCCTTTACCTATCTATGGAAATGGTTTGCAGATACGTGATTGGTTGCATGTTGAAGATCATGCAAAAGCATTAACAAAGGTTGCTCTTGAAGGGAAAATTGGTGAGACTTACAACATAGGTGGAAATAATGAGATAAAGAATATAGATGTTGTTAACATGTTATGTGAATTACTTGAAGAAATGGTACCTAATAAACCTCATGGTGTGAACAAATACAAAGATCTTATATGTTTTGTCAAGGATCGTCCGGGTCATGATGAACGATACGCAATTAACACTTCAAAAATAAAACAAGATTTAGGATGGGCTCCAGAGAAAAATTTTGAAAATGGTCTTCGAGAGACAGTAAGTTGGTATTTAAAGAATAATATCTGGTGGGAAAGGGTTTTAGGGAGTGATTACCTTTTAGATCGAATTGGGAATGTGGTTTAAATGAAAGGTATTGTGCTATCAGGCGGCACGGGTAGTCGCTTACATCCTTTGACTATTGGAACATCTAAGCAATTATTGCCAATTTATGATAAGCCAATGATATATTACCCAATTTCAGTCTTGATGTTAGCAGGCATTAAAGAAATTATGATCATTAGTACCACTGAAGACCTTCCAAATTTTAAAAGATTACTTAGATCTGGAGAGCAATTTGGAGTTAATTTTACCTATGCTGTTCAATCTTCACCAGATGGTCTTGCTCAAGCTTTCCTAATAGGAGAAAAATTCATTGGTAATGACTCAGTTTGTCTTATCCTTGGGGATAATATTTTTTATGGACATGGTTTAAGTAAAGTTTTAAGTGAAGAATCCAAAAAAATATCTGGTGCTTCTATTTTTGGTTATTACGTAAGAGATCCTAGTCGTTTTGGCGTTGTCGAATTTGATAATTTTGGTAAAGCCATATCTATTGAAGAAAAACCTGCTACGCCTAGATCAAACTATGCTGTTACAGGGTTATATTTTTATGATAATGAAGTAATAGAGATAGCTAAAAAAATTAAACCAAGTGATAGAGGTGAACTAGAGATTACTGACGTTAATAATATTTATCTAAAACGTAGAAATTTAAAAGTTTCTACTTTAGGTCGTGGTATTGCATGGCTTGATACAGGAACACATGAGATGCTTATGAAAGCAAACCAATTCGTGCATTCAATAGAATCTTCACAAGGTTATAAAATTGCATGTCTAGAAGAGATTGCATATAACCAAGGTTGGCTTACAAAAGATAATTTGATAGAAAATGCTATGTTGTTGAAAAAAACAGATTATGGTCAATATCTTATTCGTTTGGTTTCAAAATGAATGTTATAAAAACAAAATTATCAGAGGTTCTTATATTAGAACCAAAAGTTTATGAAGATTCTAGGGGTTTTTTTAAAGAAATCTATCAAGCACAACGTTACGCAGAATGTAACATTGGTGTTAATTTTGTACAAGATAATTACTCTAGATCTAGGAAGGATGTCCTAAGAGGACTTCATTTTCAGGTTTCTAAACCACAAGGTAAGTTGGTTTCTTGTCTTAAAGGGGCAGTTTATGACGTCGTTGTTGATATTAACGTAAATTCTTCAACCTTCGGACAATATATTGGTGTAGAATTAAATGAGAAGAACCACTTACAAGTATGGATTCCTCCAGGGTACGCTCATGGTTTTTGCGTTTTAACTAATACGGCCGACTTTCAGTATAAATGTACTGATTATTATGATCCATTTGATGAAGGTGGCATTATTTGGAACGATAAGGATCTTGCAATAGAATGGCCTACAGACACTCCTTTTATTGCTAATAAAGATCTAAATCTTCCTACATTTCAGGACTTAGTAAATAAAAAATGACTGTTTTAGTAATAGGAATTGATGGTCAAGTAGGTAAGAAGGTTGTTGAAAAATATAATAAATTAGGACGTAAAATTTTTCCTATATCACGTTTAGAGTGGGATATGGATAAAGAGCCTTTAAAGGGAAAAAAAATTTTATTGGACTATAAACCTAGTTTAGTCATTAATCTTGCAGCTTATACTGATGTAGATGGTTCTGAGGATAATGAAGGCAAGGCTTTTAGAATCAATGCATGTGCTCCAAAGGTTTTGGCAAAAACATGTCATAAATTAAATATACCAATTTTTCATGTCTCAACGGATTACGTGTTTGATGGATATAAACAGCAACCTTATGTTGAGACTGACTTAACAAAACCTATTAATGTTTATGGTAGAACTAAGTTAGCTGGTGAACTTGCAATTAAAAAAGAAACAGATAAATATTTAATAGTAAGAACTAGTTGGGTTTTTTCTAAAGAAGGTAAAAATTTTGTTAATACTATCCTTAGGTTAGCTAACGAAAGAGAGATTTTGCATGTTGTAAACGATCAGATTGGTGGGCCTACCAACGCAGGTGCTATTGCAGATTTGTTGATAACGTTGAGTGATGAACATAATCAAAAATGGGGAGTTTATCACTTTTCAGGACAGCCATTTGTAACCTGGTTTCAATTTGCAAAAAAAATTATTGAAATTGGTTTCAATTCTAAGAAGTTATTAAAAAAACCAAAACTCCAATCATGTATGTCTAAAGACTTTGAAACAAAATCTAAAAGGCCACAAAATTCATCGCTCTCATCTGACCATTTATTTAAATGTTTCCAAGTTTCTAGTTGTGACTGGGAAAAAGAATTAAGAAAGATACTTAAATAAATTATCATTCTTCGTAATTTATATAAAACATAAATAAATTTTAATTATATATTTAATTTTTATTTAAATTAAAAAAATTATACTTGTGTCAATAGGCACAGGTGTAATATTCTAGAAAAACAGTTTTAATGTTTTGCTTTATTTTGGAATTGAATTAATATGAATATTCTAATTACAGGTGGCACAGGGATGGTTGGCCGCAACCTTTGTGAAATGGCCAAAGCACAAGGTCACAAAGTTTTTGCGCCCTCATCTAAAGAGCTTAATCTTCTTTCATTAAACTCTACGAAAGAGTGGTTTAAAAAAAAAAAAATAGGTTTAATAATACATGCAGCAGGGATTGTAGCAGGTATTCAAGCAAATATGGCGTCGCAATCTCTATTTCTAGTTCAAAATTCTGATATGGCTCGTAATTTATTTACAGTAGCTTTTGATAATGGAGTACCTAGAGCAATTAATCTTGGAAGTTCATGTATGTATCCCAAGAACGCTCCTAACCCTCTTAAAGAAGATCAAGTTCTTAACGGTAAATTTGAGCCTACTAATGAAGGATATGCATTAGGAAAGGTCTATGCTTACAAATTATGTCAGTTTTTAAGCGAAACAAAAATTGTTAGTTATAAAACGATACTACCATGTAATCTTTTTGGAAAATATGACACATACGATGACAGTCGATCACACATGATCCCAGCAGTTATTAAAAAAATACATTATGCTAAAATGGCTAACTTACCATTTGTAGAAATATGGGGAGATAGTAAAGCAAGGCGAGAATTTATGGATGTTAAAGATCTTGCAGATTGTTTAATATATGCGATAGATAATTTTGATACAATGCCAGAAACAATGAATGTTGGAACAGGGATTGACTATTCAATAGCAGAATACTATTCGTTAGTAGCTAAAATTATTGGTTATAAGGGAAAATTTACCTTAGACTTAACCAAACCAGTTGGAATGAAACAAAAACTAGTAGATACAACTATTTCAAATTCATGGGGTTGGAAGTCAAAAATATCCTTAATAGAAGGTCTCAAAGATACGTATGAATTTTTTCGGAGTAATAACTTATGTCAATAAAATATCCTTTGGCCTCATCATCTTGGAACCATTTAGAGTACAAAGCTCTTCAGGAGGTTATACGAAATGGTTACTTTTCAATGGGACCAAAAGTAGAAGAATGTGAAAAATGTTTTGCTGAATACTTTGGGTCAAAATACTCAATAATGGTTAACTCTGGTTCTTCAGCAAATTTACTAATGATCGGTGCCTTGATGTATAGAAGTTATAATAAACTCAATAAGGGTGACGAGGTTATTGTACCAGCCGTTTCATGGAGTACTACCTATTTTCCTGTAAACCTCTATGGTTTAAAATTAGTTTTTGTAGATATAGATAGAGAAACATTAAATTATGATTTAAAAGCTCTTGAAAAAGCGGCTAAAGGTAATAAAGTAAAATTAATAATGTGCGTTAATTTGTTAGGTAATCCAAATGAATTTAAAGAAGTTAACCATATAGCTGCTAAATACAATTTAGAGGTTATAGAGGACAATTGTGAAGCTATGGGGGCAGACTATAATAACAAAATGGCTGGTACATGGGGAATAATGGGAAGTTTTAGTTCATTTTTTTCCCATCATATTTCTACTATGGAAGGTGGTTTTGTGGTGACAGATGAAGAAGAATTATACCATATAATGTTGTCACTAAGAGCACATGGGTGGACTAGGAATTTGCCTAAAGATAATCTAATATGCAATAAAAGCTCAGATGCATTTACTGAATCTTTTAGATTTGTTTTACCGGGGTTTAATCTACGTCCTTTAGAAATGTCAGGAGCATTGGGTATTGAGCAACTCAAGAAACTTTCAAACATAGTTAAATGTAGAAGAGACAATGCGTTTAGATTTAAAGAAGTTACGAGTAAATATGATTTTATTACAATTCAAAAGGAAGTTGGGAAGAGCAGTTGGTTTGGTTTTTCTATTACTCTAAATGACAACTGCTCTCAGTCTCGTGAACAAATTCTTAAAACTTTTAGATATTATGGTTTTGAAGCGAGGCCTGTGGTCGCTGGTAATTTTGTAAATCAAGAGGTAATGAAACATCTTGATTTTAGAATTGATGGCGAGCTTAGTAATGCAAACGTAATAGATACTAATAGTTTCTTTATTGGGAATCATCATTTTCCAATGACTGATGCCATAAATGAATTACCTAAAGTTTTGGAAAATTGTAAATGAAAAAAGTTGCTCTTATAACTGGAATTACTGGACAAGATGGCGCATATTTAGCTGAGCTTTTGTTATCAAAAAAATATAAAGTTCACGGCATTAAGCGAAGATCGAGTTTGTTTAATACAGGACGAATTGACCATCTTTTTCAAGACCCACATAATCAAAAAAATGATTTTTTTTTGCATCATGGAGATTTAACTGATAGCTCAAGTCTAATACGTATCATCCAAGAAACTCAGCCAGATGAAATTTATAATTTGGCAGCACAAAGTCATGTTGCTGTTAGCTTTGAGGAACCTGAATACACTGCTAATTCTGATGCGCTAGGTACTCTAAGAATACTTGAAGCTATTAAAATTTTAGGGCTTGAAAATAAAACCAAATACTATCAGGCAAGTACTTCAGAGTTATATGGTCTTGTTCAAGAAACGCCTCAGAAAGAAACAACACCATTTTATCCTAGGAGCCCTTATGCGGTTGCCAAACTTTACGCTTATTGGATAACTGTAAATTATCGAGAGGCCTATGGTATTTACGCTTGTAATGGAATTTTATTTAATCACGAATCACCTTTAAGAGGTGAAACTTTTGTAACTCGTAAAATCACACTTGCACTAACACGCATTCTTCTTGGGCTCCAAGATAAGGTTTATTTGGGTAATTTAAATGCGAAGCGTGATTGGGGCCACGCTCGTGATTATGTAGAGATGCAGTGGTTGATGTTACAACAAAAAAAACCTGAAGATTTTTGTATAGCGACTGGAGTTCAGTATTCAGTTCGTGAATTTATCAATATTGCTGCAGCTGAACTGGGAATGAACATTCGTTGGGTTGGCAATGGTGTTGAAGAAAAAGGTTATTGGATGAATTCTGAAGGTGAAAAACAGATTATAGAAATAGATCCTAGATACTTTCGACCTACAGAGGTTGAGACTTTGCTAGGTGATTTTACAAAAGCTAGGGAGTGTCTTGGATGGAAACCGAAAACAAGTTTTGATGATTTAGTCGCTGAAATGGTTGCTGAAGATTTGAAAATAGCCAAGAGAGATAAATTAATATATGAACATGGTTATGCTTAATAATACATTTAAAATACAGGATTTTTAATATGATTGTTCAGCCTGTAATTTTAGCTGGAGGATCTGGTACGCGTTTATGGCCACTTTCAAGAAGAAATTTTCCTAAACAATTTTTATCTTTAGATGAAAATCTAACATTATTCCAAAATACTTGTTTACTGTTTAGTAATATGTCTGAAAATATTAATCATTCATTAGTTGTTGTAAATAAAGAACATCGATTTATTGCTCAGGAACAATTGAAAGAAATAGGATTTAATTCATCTAACCTTCTTTTAGAACCCGTGGGCAGAAATACTGCCCCAGCTATGACACTAGCTGCTTTATATTCAATTAGAGATAGTAAAGACCCTATTTTATTTGTTATGCCTGCTGATCAAATTATCCAAAACAAAGAAGAGTTTAACAAAGTATTTAGAAAAGCTAATAAGCTTGCAGAAAAAGGTTCGTTAGTTGTCCTTGGAATGGCACCTAAATCTCCTCATACTGGTTATGGATACATAAAAGTACAAGGAGAAGATGTAGCGAGTTTTGTTGAAAAACCTGATTTAATCACTGCAACTGAATATTTGTCTCAAGGCACATATTATTGGAATGCGGGTATTTTTGTTGTTAGAGCTTCTGTTTGGATGAAGGCATTGAATAAATTTAGACCAGATATTAGCGAAGCAACAAAAGTAGCTTTTAAGGACTTTAAAGTTGAAGATTATTTTTTTATGAATAATAAGGACTCTTTTAATAATATTCCATCAGAATCAATTGACTATGCAGTGATTGAGAATTTACCAAAAAGTAATATTGCAATAAAAATGATAGAACTTGACGCTGGTTGGAGTGACTTAGGGTCTTGGGATTCTGTTTCTGACAATGCCCTGACTAATGAAGATGGGAATTCAATGAAAGGTGACATTGTAACTTTTGGTTCTATTAATAATTATGTTAACGCTTCTTCACGCTTAGTAGGTATGGTTGGGGTTAAAAATCTAATGGTGATTGAAACAGCAGATGCCGTTCTGATAGTTGATAAAAAAAGAAGCCATGACGTTAAAAATATAGTAAATCAGTTAAAGCACAAGGGTAGACAAGAGATAATTTTACACAGAAAAGTGTCTCGTCCTTGGGGATGGTATGATTGTTTAGAAGAAGGTGAGGGATTTAAAGTCAAACGTATTCATGTGTTACCAGGCGCTGCTTTGAGCCTACAAAAACATCGTTATAGAGCTGAACATTGGGTTGTAGTTAGAGGTGTTGCGGTAGTTACATGTGGAAATAAAAATTTTAATTTGAGTGAAAATCAATCAACTTATATCCCTTTAGGGGAATTGCATAGACTTTCTAATCTAGGTAAAGAGATATTAGAAATAATTGAAGTACAAACAGGATCATACCTAGGTGAAGATGATATAATTAGATTTGAAGATCAATATGGTAGAGAAGTTAATTAATAAATAAACACAAAATCAGAATGTCCTGAAACACATAATATTTGTTGATATCTTATATTTTTTAGAGTAAATAATTCAAACATAAATAATGAAATAAAAAATACACAATATGTGTCAATTTTAAAAATATGGATAATTTTGGGAAAATTATGAATAACTTTTATAATTTAAAAGCTGTTTTAGATATTATAGGTGATGATGTCCAAAAACTAAATGGTAAAACTATTCTATGGACAGGAACAAATGGTTTTTTAGGTCAATGGGTTTTAAGAGTAATTAAATACTTGAATCAATTTGTTTTAGAATTTCCCTGTAAGCTGTTAGCCTATGACATGTACATTCCAGAGCAGAATCAATTAAAGGAATTCTCTGATTTTGGTATTTTCTTTCATAGTCACGACTTAACGTTAAAACTTCCCCAATTAGATGAGAGAATAGATTTTGTCGTTCATATGGCAGGAATTGCAAGTCCAACACATTATAAAAAAAAACCTTTACAAACAATTGATGTTACGCTTGAGGGTGTAAGGGGTACATTAGAAATTGCCAAGTCTAACAACGCTAGATTCCTATTTACATCATCGTCTGAAGTTTACCAAACTGCCACTGTAATACCTACCCCAGAAACCTATGTTGGAGCAATTGCATCAAATAATGAACGATCTTGCTATGACGTTTCAAAGCTTATGGCAGAAAATTTTGTTTATGTATACTCAAAGAATTATGGTCTTAATGCATGTAGTGTAAGAATATTTAATAGTTTTGGACCTGGAATATCAGAACATGACTCTAGAATACTTCCAAGAATTGCAAGCGCAGCAAAATCTGGAAAAATTTTAAATATATACAAATCTAAAATATTACCGAAACGAACTTATTGTCCAACGGCAAATACGGTTGGTGGTATTTTTAAGGCCCTAATTAATGGTAAAAAGTCAGAAATTTATAATATTGGAATGAGTGATCCTGAAATTAGTGTCGATCAGTTAGTAGATATAGTTAACGAAACTCTAAAATTAAATATAAAATACGAGTTTATTAAACCAATGTCTGTGTATGCTGATGAACCTTTGAGAAGATGTCCAGATATATCCAAGGCAGTTAATGAAATAGGTTATGTTCCTAAATTGACTTTGGAAAAAGGTATAATTGACTTTTTTGGATGGGCTGAACAAGTTTATACTGGTATAGATCATTAAAGAAGAAAATTAAAATGCGATTATGTATGGTTGGATGTGGCAGGTGGGGTAGATCATATTTAAAAACTATAAAACCTTTAGAATCCGTCAATGTTGACTGGATTGTTATTAGAAAAACAATTCCTAAATTACAAGAAGCTTTTTCTTTTTCATATGACTTGGATAAATTGTTAGAGATCGAATTTTTTGATGGTGTTGTAATAGCTTCTCCTCCTGACACTCATTTTGATTTAGTTAGAATTTGTTTAAAACATAAGTTACCTGTTTTAGTAGAAAAACCATTTACAAAATCATATGAACAGTCAAGTTTTCTCAAAGAAGAATTTGATAAAAAAGGCTTGATATGTATGGTTGGTTATCAACATTTATTTTCTGAAAAATATAAATTATTAAAAAACCAAGCAAGTAAAGGTGGAGAAATTAAAACAGTTTATTCAATAGCTATAAGTGACGGACCTTATCGTGAAAACATCACTGTTGTAAGGGATTGGGGAAGTCATGAAATTGCTACAGCTTTAGATTTATATAAGGAGCATCCAACATCAATGTCAATAAGTAAGGTAAAGAATAGTTATACAAATCAATATAAAGGTCTTTATTACTTAGAAATGTATTTTTCTAATGACAGAAAATTCAATTCGTTGTTCGGCAATCAATCTATTACAAAAAAAAAACAACTTATTCTTGAGCTTGATAATGGATTTATCTATCTAGATAATTTAGATCAAGCTAGTAATATAGTAACTTCTCAGAACAAGTTTTTAAACTTGAGCCAGCTAAATGTTCATTATGAAATGCCATTAGAAACCTTAGTCAAAGAATTTAAATGCAATGTAAAAAATAATATTCGATCACCAATTCTAGAATTATCTGTTAATGTTAATAAAATTTTAGATGAATTAGAAATTAGTTTTAGGGAGTAAAAATTGTCCAGATGTATTGTATGTGAATCAAAAATGGAAAAAATAAGTTCATTAGGATTACAGCCTTTAGCCAATAAATACCCAAAAGATGCTAGAGAAATGGAAATAGAGTTTAAGTCTTCTATGGAAATTTATTTTTGTGAAAGCTGCTTATATGTAAATATTCCATGCACAATAAGTCGTGATTTTTTCTTTGAAGATTATTTTTATTTGTCGTCAGTTAATAAAGAATTGATGGAACACTTTAGATTACTGGCAGATCATATTAAAAATATCAAATCAAATTTTGTTCTAGATGTGGGGTCAAATGATGGTATTTTATTGGAACAATTATTAAAAAAAGATATAAATTGTCTTGGAATAGACCCCTCAGAAAATGTTTCAAAAATAGCTAATGAAAATGGATTCCAAACAATCGTTGGATTTTTTGATAAAAAAGCTGTTGAAAAAATTAAAACAAATTTTGGTAACCCTGATATGATTACGGCCTCTAGTGTTTTTACCCACTTAGAATCTCCAGGACTTTTTTTTAAGAACTGCAAGGATTTGTTGTACAAAAAAGGAAAAGTTTTAATAGAAGTTGAATATTTATCAGATATTGTAAGCAATTTTGCATTTGAAAGATTTTATTTTGATAGGCCTCACTATTATTCTCTTTTTGCGCTTGTTAAATTAGCTGAGTCATATGGATTTAAATTAGAAGATGCTGAGTTAATAAATGTACATGGTGGTTCAATAAGGGCAACATTTACTAATCAAAATAGTTGTAAAATTTCAAAAAGAGCTATGGAAATTTTGAAAAAGGAAAAAAATCACTTATCTAAACAAACTATTATTAATAAGTTAGAGAAATTCTATGAATCATGCGCAATATTAAAAAATAAAATTCAAGATTTAAAAAATAATAATTTCAATATTGCAGCTTATGGCTGTCCAGCTAGATTTTCCACAATTACAAATTTTGCTGAAATAACTGGAAATGATATTCCTTACGTTATAGATGACAGTCCATTAAAACAGGGTAGATATTCTCCAGGCAGGCATATTCCAATACGTTCATTTAACGAAAAAGATAGTGTGGATATTTATATTGTTTTTGCTTACGAATATATTCGATCGATAAAAGAACAAGTGGCTAACCCTAATATAAAATTTTTCAAGCCCATACCATTTAAAGAATTATGATACATGTTAATTTTAAAAAATAATTGAAAACTTGAGTGATGGTTAATAGATAATGTTATTTATGTGGTTTATTAAATGAAAAAGCTTTTGTTTATATTTGGAACAAGACCTGAGGCTATAAAAATGGCTCTTCTTGTTAGAAAATTCAAGCAAGCCGACTTAGAGTTTGAATGCAAGGTCTGTGTAACTGCTCAACATCGAGAAATGTTAGATCAAGTTCTCCGTCTTTTTGAAATTAATCCAGATTTTGATCTTAATATAATGAAGGTAAATCAATCATTATCTAAACTGACAAGTAGTTTAATAAAATTGTTAACAAATGTACTTGAATCAGAAAAACCAGATCTTGTTTTTGTCCATGGGGATACAACAACATCTTTTAGTGCTTCGTTAGCTTCATATTATTTAAAAATTCCAGTTGCTCATGTTGAAGCAGGTCTTCGTACTAATGATATCTATAATCCGTGGCCGGAAGAAATTAATCGTAGATTAATAGCATCAATCGCAAAGTATCATTTTGCTCCAACTTTAAATGCAAAAAACAATCTCATAAAAGAAAATATTTTATCAGAATCAATTGAGGTAACAGGCAACACTGTAATTGATTCATTGTTAGAAGTTTCAAATAAGATTGACAATGATAATTTTTTAAAATCTAAATTAGCCACAAAATTTTCATTTATTAAGGCTTTTAAAAAATTAATATTAGTAACCGGTCATAGGCGGGAAAGTTTTGGTCCTGGTTTTGAATCTATTTGTTTGGCCATAAAATTTGTTGCAGAAAATAGACCTAATTCTTGTTTTGTTTATCCTGTTCATTTAAATCCTAACGTAAGAAATATAGTACATAAACATCTGCGTGGATTGAATAACGTATTTTTATTAGAACCTTTGGATTACACACCTTTTGTATATTTAATGAAAAAATCATATCTAATTCTTACTGACTCTGGCGGAGTTCAAGAAGAAGCGCCAAGCTTAAACAAGTATGTACTTGTAATGCGTGATAAAACTGAAAGATCAGAAGCTCTTGACACTGGAGCGATAAAATTAGTAGGTACTAGTTATGAAAGCATATCTTCTGAAATTATTAAATTTTTAGATAATGATTTAAATGGTAGAGTTCTAATTAATCCTTTTGGAGATGGTATGGCTTGTGATAAAATATTTAAGTTTATCAAAGATAAAATTACATAAAATAAGGTTGTTCAATTTAAAATGAGTAATATTTTAATATTTTCTTATTATGCTAATCTCCCCGGCGCCTGCCAAGCAGAATGGATTGATGATAAAATAGATGCCATTAAAGAACTTAATATTAATTTTTCAATAGTTACATCTCCTTCTGCAGCTAAGATTGAGTTAGCTACAAATCATTATAGGGCCTATAGTATAGGATTAAAAGATTTCAAAGACGAGTTTGAAAGGTGTAAAGTTAGAAAATTTTCTTTATTTTTAATGTACATTTGGTTTCCTATTGCTTTTCTAATAGGTGGAGTATTCGATTTAATCCAATTAATTGTTACAAAAGGAGTAGGGGAAGGTCGTTGGTCATGGATTATAACATCTTTTATATCCGGTTTTGTTTTAATTTTAAAAGAAGGGCGCCCTAATTACATTTTTTCAACAGGTGGTCCTGCCTCTGCCCATGTCTCTGCTGTTCTTTTAGGAAAGTTATTTGATAGAAAAGTTATAATAGAGTTACAAGACCCATTATCTGGCATGGATATTGGAAGAAATGTAAGGGCAAAAGGATTTTTGTTTTTACTTGAGAAATACCTAGCTAATAATGTTTATAAACTTGTTTATGTTACAAAAAGTGCTCAAAAATTTGCTAGAAAACAATTTAATACAGATAATATTTCTTATATTTATCCAGGAGCAAGACCCTTCATAGATAAAAAACCTAAAGCTACTACGAAAAAATTAGGAAAATTAACTTTGATACACCTTGGTTCCCTTTATTCAAGTAGAAATTTTGACACGTTACTGTTAGCTTTTGACAAAATTTTTAATAAAAAGTTAATGTCCCCAAATGAATTAGAGTTAATTAATTTAGGTCATGTTTCAGATGAGATAATGTCTAAAATACAAAAATTTAATTTTATAAAAGTTTTAAAACCGGTTAGTCGTCTGGAAGCTCTTAATATTGCTTCGAAATGTGATATCCTAGTGTTAATCCAAAATAATGATAGTAGAAGCTCTGTTACCATACCTTACAAGACTTATGATTATCTAAATTTATCCTTACCAATTCTTGGCTTAACAAATAGTAACGAAATTGACGATATTTTAACCAGGTGTGGCGGTGCCATGGTAGCTCAAGTTAATGATATTGACGAGATTACTAAGAAAATCATAAAAATTGTAAGGTTTCGTAAAGAAGTAAAAACTCGTTCAACTATAAATTATATTAAACAAGCTAGAGTGTTATTAAATGTGGACTAATGAGTTAACAGTGCTTGTTCCAAACTATAATGGTTCACATTTTATTGTTAATACTATTAAGAATATTAGAAGTGTTATTGGCCGTAATGCAGATATTATAATCGTAGATGATAATTCAACAGATGACTCAATAAGCACAATTACTAAATTAAACGTTACTTTACTCAAGAGAAAAAATAGTGGTGGCTTTGCTGCTGCCGTAAACACTGGCTTCAAATATTTAATTAAACGTCAAACTAAATTAATATTAGTTTTTAATAGTGACGCTCTGCTTCCTAAGGACTTTCTATCTCGTTTAAACCCGTATGTTAATCCAATAGATCCAAGTATAGGCGTTTGGGGTTTCCATGAACAAGACGAAGATATTATTAAAGAAAATGCCAATACTTCTGGTTTTGTATTTTTACTGAATGCAAAAGTTATTAACGAAGTAGGGTATTTAGATGAGGAATTTTTTATGTATGGAGAAGAACAAGAGTATTTTAGAAGACTAGTAAGTTTAAACTATAAGATAATCCAAACAAAAATAGAAATTGCGCATTCCGGTGAAGGTTCTAGTTTAAAAAATTTTCCTAATTTTTATTTTAGTTATTTGGCTCAGAGGAACTCTATATTATTAGAAATAAAGACTAGGAATATATTTTTTGTGCTTAGAAAAGTCTTGGTTATTTTTTTAATAATTAATAAGTTATACTTCCCTAAAGGTCGCAGAAATGATAAATCATACAAAAGAATTACAAGGCCAAACTTTTTTTTAAGAAATATTTTTTTTATTAAGTCTATAATTTATAACGTTCAATATTTATTTGATAGGAGCGAACATTGATAACCGATTATTATTCGAGAGTTAGAAATTGGCCATCCCGCTTTGAGATTATTAAAGGAAAAAATATCATAGATATTGGTTGTGGATCAGGTGTGCTAGGATCATTTTTAAAAAAAAAATATGGATGTAATGTTACTGGAATTGAAGTTTTAAAAGAATACTCAAATATTGCAAAAAAAAAACTAGACAAAGTTATTGTTGGTAACTTTGAAACCATGGATTTAAAAGATCATAAATCTAAGTTTAACTATGTAATTTTTTCAGATAGTTTAGAGCATATGTTTGACACTGAACTAATTCTTCAAAAAGCCAAAAACCTTCTGCTTGATGACAATTCAAAAATTTTGATTGCCTTACCTAATATTCAAAACTTTAAAGTTACTCTTCCACTTCTTTTTAGAGGAAATTGGGATTATGCTGATGAAGGTTTTTTGGATAAAACTCATGTACGATTTTTTACTTTATCATCTTTCAAAAAAGTTTTAAAAAAAAATCATTTTTCTATTATTAATTTACATTACGAATTGCCTATTAAAAGTAAAGTAGGAATGATAAACTTGCTTACTTTAGGCTTATTTAAAAACCATCTTACAAGCCATTTTTATTTTGCAATATGTCCAAGAAAGTAATGATTTATGGAGAGTTTTGGGATGGCACTCTCCCAAATATGATAAAAAAATCTTTCATAAATAGAGGTTTCAAGGTAAATGAATTTGATTATACTAATATACTCCCAGGTATAAGAGAGAGATCACTCTCATCTAGAATTAAAAGACGAGCTTTAAAGTTTTTTTATGAAAAAATTATAGAAAAAAAATTTCTAAAATCATGTCATACTTTTAAGCCCGATGTATTAATTGTTTGTAAAGGGATAAATCTTAACAATAAAGTAATATCTTTTATTAAAGAATCATCATTCTATTCGTTAAATTGGAATCCTGACGATTTTTTTAACATGAAAACATCAAGTAAAAGACTAATTAATTCTTTGCCAGTATACAATGCAATTTTATCATCAAGGCCTCACATGTTTGATAAATACTATAATTTAGGTGCCCAAAAAGTAATTTTTTCAGATTGGTATTATATTCCTGAATATCATTATTCACTAAATGAACCAATTAAAAGACAAATATCTTTTGTAGGGAGTTGGAGTAAATTAAGAGAAAAAACTTTGTCTGAAATCAAACACAAGGTTGACATATGGGGAGGGGGATGGAATATGTCGAGTGAAAGTTTCAATAAAATTCACAATGTTCATATGAAAGTATTGACACAAAGAGAAATGAGTATAGTTTTTTCAACTTCAAGGTTTAACCTGAACCTTCTTACCCCTGATAATTTTGATAATATAAACCTTAGATTTTTCGAAATACCAGCATCTGGTGGTTTATTAGTTACAAAAAAGACAGCTCAGTCAAGTGAGTTTCTTAAAGATGGGGAAGATTGTATAATGTATGATCATGATGATAATATAAACACATTTATAGATTCTGAAAGGAAGGATTTGGATAAAATTTGTCAATCTGGATACTCTAAAATTAGAGTCTCAAGAAATACTTTCGATTCTAGGTTGGACGCAATACTTGCTGAAATAGCTTTGTTTTCATAAATGATAATATTACTTAAATCTTTATACCAAATTAGTAAAACTTTAATCCCAGAGTTTTTTGCTTCTCAGTTCGTTAGATATAGAGAAAAAAATACAAAATTTGGAAATAAATTGCGTATTAATTTAGATAAACAAAAGGCTCAAACCCAATTATTATTATTTTGCCCAGTTAACAATTGGGAAATAAATATGATTAATGCTTTTAAAGAATTATTTGTTACGACACATTTTGAAAAACCGCCAGGTCAATTTTTTTCAAACAAACATGAATGGCAAATATATAGAGATAAAAATGAAGCTGAATTTAAAAATTTTTTTAATGACTGGTATAATAAAAAAAAGATAAACATAATTTTTTTATATATATCTGAGTTTTATTTAAATCCTGATTTAAGTTATTTAAAAAAAGAAAATACAATAGTTTTTTTATTTTCTTGGGATGATAGGCTTCATTTTCATTCGTGGCATAAAGGGCAGTCAGTAGGAATTAGTCAGATGTGCCAGCATGCTGATATTAATCTGTCAATGGGAGATAAAGCGCTTGATAGGTACTTTTTAAAAAAATCAATTGTTTTTGATTGGAATAAATTAATTAAGGATTTCTCTAAACCTACAACACAAACTCAAAATTGGGTGTTTAAAAAATTAACGAATAGAGTTTTGTTTTTTGGATCGCGTTACGGTTTTCGTGCTAAGTTAGTTAATAAACTTAGAAGTCAAGGTATCCCCGTTGATGCATTTGGACCTGGTTGGGAAAATGATTTTGTTTCTAATAAAAAATTAAGTAAGATGGTAAAATCATATGCTTTAACTCTGGGGTGTTCTACAATAGGTTATGGTAGAACTCTGGAGATTTTGAAAGGAAGAGATTTTGAAGTCCCATTGATGGGAGGATTATATTTAACAAGTCACAGTAATTATCTCCGTAATATATATCCTGATGACGCTGTTATGAGTTATAAAACTATTAAAGAGTGTGTTTTTATATGTCGGACAGTTCTTCAAAACCCTTCTTCTTATTATTCATACAGAAATAAAGCCTATAACATCGCACTTAATTATTCATGGAAGAACCGAGTAGCAGTATTGAATAATCTTTTACAATCAGAGTATTAATTTCTATGTATTTTTATCTATATGCTTTTGCTCCATTATTTCTAACACCCCTAATTTTAATAAAAGTACGAAAAGATCTTCTTTTTTTTAGTTTTTTTTCAGTATTTTATATTCAATATTATTTTGCTCCAGTTTTTTTGATTAATGAACCAGGATATATAGCTTCAAATGAATATTTTGAAATAGCATTTTTTTATTGGTTAACCTTGGTTTTAGGATATTTTACAATGAGTTTTTTTGTTCCTGATTACAAATTAAATTTATCTAAACGTAAATCAGATTTCTACTTTGTATTTTATTTATCTTTTAGTATTGGGGTAATACTTAAGCTTTTAACTAGCTCTTTTTTACACGTCTCCATATCAGGTTCATATAACTTTGAGTACTGGTATTTATTTGGTTTGGCTGACAAAATATTTTATCTTGGCATGAGTGCTTTAATTGCGCTTGCTTATCTTTATCCATCCAAAAAAATCTTGTTTTTTTTCTTTATCATTCTTTCTCTTTTTGCTCTTACAGGTTCTCGTTCTATGACAGTGTTACCTATGATAATGCTTTTTTTATTAAAATGCAGAGATTTATCGCTCCTAAAATCTATTAGGGCTTATATTTCTCTAATTTTTTTAATAGCATTAATTATCATTGCTGTGGGATTGTATAGAATTGATGAAGTGGGCCGAGATATTCCTTTTTATCAGTACTTTTATGTACTTATTTTTCGTTTTTCAGATTTTGCATGGTCAAGTAAATTAATTGAAGTTTATCAGGGCCCATTTCAATTAAAAATATTATTAAACGATTTTATGGGAATTTTTCCCTCTTTTATTTCCAAATCTTTTTTGGGATACTCAATTTTTGAATTTGATACTCAAAAAATGTTTGAATTGGGAATAGGCAAAACAACAATGTCAGTTCCTATGGGATTAATAGGCCAAGCTTATTTGGCTTCTGGGGTTTGGGCTGCTGTAATTTCTGGTATTATTATGTCTGTGATATTTATGTTTATTAAAATTATTATTTACAAACTTCCCCCTTTTTACAGAATTCTTGTTTTACTTCAATTGTTTCGTTATAGTTTGGTTTTGCCAGTAGGGACTTTAGCAGATGCTTTGTCTATGGGTTCTAAAGATTTATTGTTATCAATTTTATTAATAATGTTTTTTGTTTTTCTTAGAAGAATTTTTACAATTACTTGAAATAATGTTATAAATAATGCTTCAAATATTAGTTCTCTTGGTGGTCTACGTCTATTAAATGATATTATTAATTTAAAAAATCCTAATATATTTTTTTTACTTCCTAATTCTTATAAAAATGTATTCCTGAATAACTCGATTAGTTTTTCTAGAGGTTTATTTTCTCTTGTTTCATCTTCATTGTTTTTATTAAGAAGTGCTAAACCTAATGACACGATATTACATCTAGGAAATTTTCCTCCTTTATTTTCTAATAAAGCTTCTAATATTTTATTTATCCAAAATCGTTTGTTAGTAGATGATACCTTTACAAATTCTTCTAATAAAATAGCTTTATCATTAAGAAAAATTTATTTGAAATTATTTATAAAGAATAAACAAAAAATTTTTGTTCAAACGGAAACAATGAAATCACCTGTTTTATCTAAGTTTCCATATGCTGTCCGTCTAGTCTCTAAACGTTTCCTTTCTCAAGTATTTAGCTCAGGATTGCCATTTTAAAGGTTTTCCCGGCTTTGGACAGTTCTACATTAACCGTTTCCAGTGACGCATCGATCTGTACATAGGAATTTGTGGTTTCATCCAAATGAGTTACGAGATCATCCACTACAGACTTGTATCATACCATAATTTTTGGTATCATTTAATAACAAAAACAAGACAAAACAGTGCTAGGAAATTTATGATGAATGTTATTAAACGTGGTATATACATTTTTCAAAAGCAAGGATTATTTGTAGTCATAAAAAAAGGTATTGTGTTCTTTTGGGCAAAGATAATTGGACTAGTTGGAAGATTATTATTTCAATCAAATTCTAAAAAATATTGGGATTTTAGAATGAAATATAATTGGAACTTTGTTGGAGGTGGTGAACAAACTCTTTATTTTGCAGCGGGAGCAATGGCAAATGTTGATTTAAGTAAATTACGGAATATAAATTCTGTATTAGACTTTGGTTGTGCGACAGGGGATTCTGCAATTTTACTGAAAATATTTTTCCCAAATGCGAAGATATTTCTACATGATTTAAGTTCGATTGGTGTCGAAAAAGGCATAAATAAATATTCTCGTTTTTTGCCCGTATCAAAATATAAACCTGGAGAAAAAGCCGATTTAGTATATTGTAGCAATGTAATTGAACATGTAAAAAACCCTATAGATTTGGTGAATGAATTAATCAATTGCACCCTAGAATACGTATTAATTCAATGTCCATGGGAAGAAATACACCCTGTAAATGGAAAACTTATTTCTCCTGAAAATCAAACAGATGAACATACTTGGACAATAAATGAAGATTTTTATGAAAAGTATATAAAGGATCCAAGAATAAGATGGACATTTACTAAAGGTGTAGTGCCAATGGCTTGGGACGGTGGTGTTCAAGGTTTTTATCTCGGAAAATTGGTTTGATTAAAACAGTTTATTCCTAATAGAACGTTCTTGCGAATTGAGTAAAATAATACAGTATAAACAGATAGTTACAGACTGCAAAAACAATGTTATACATTAATGCTTCAAATATTAGTTCTCTTGGTGGTCTACGTCTATTAAATGATATTATTAATTTAAAAAATCCTAATATATTTTTTTTACTTCCTAATTCTTATAAAAATGTATTCCTGAA
>Ga0209630_10000916_pt1 | contig 33213 bp, 29 predicted proteins | sample COG_01_FD_184745 | JGI IMG/M metagenome (GOLD analysis project Ga0209630, IMG submission 184745) | Pelagic Microbial community sample from North Sea - COGITO 998_met_01 (SPAdes) (version 2) | ecosystem: Environmental > Aquatic > Marine > Neritic zone/Coastal water | place: Helgoland, sampling... | reverse complement strand
ATTTACTTTAATCCTTCTAATGACTTTATCACTCTTGCGTAATGCCAGACATAGATCAGAAAAACGGTATAGACATGGCTAATATTGCATCTATAAACGGTCAGGACGTAGCTTCTGGTGGAGCATATGATCCTGTAGCTGGGACTGGAACGTACACGGAAACAGTCCCCACTTCTGGTTTGATTCAGATGGGGGGAGCTTACAGGGAAGTTTACAACGAGACAGATGGGAAATCAGGAGGTAACGACGACGTTACTGGGTTCCCTTTAGGAAAAGACATAGTTAGGAACTATTCTTCTGATATTGATGGCAAACACGCTAGAGCTGAGACCCCATTTAGTGGCACTGTATCAAAAATAGCTGCTGGAAACACTTCGATTTACATTTTAGACACAACGGGGAAGCTTTGGATCTGTGCTAACGCGACAAGCACCTGGGGAGCTGGAGGAACTCCAACCGCAAGAAGCTTTACGCAGCTCACGGGTGTTGGGGATTCAGACACGGGATGGACAGATATAAGCGCGGGTAGCGCACACACATTGGCTATAAACTCTGGGAAGCTCTATGCTATTGGGGCTAATACATATGGGAAGTTTGGCAACGGCACGACTACCGCTTCTTACAACTCGTGGATTCAAATAGGAACAGATACCGATTGGGTTAGTGTTGCGTGTGGTGAAAATCACTCTGCTGCCATCAAAGGAACCAGCAATGTGCTTTACACTTGCGGGCAGAACACCGACGGTAGGACTGGTCAGAATACTCAGTCAGGAAACACAACTACGTGGACTGCTGTAGATGCTACGAATCTTGTTGGTGCTACAAACAATAACTTTAGCTTTGTACACGCTAATTACCATCACACAACGGCCATTCAAAGCGGTAGAGCCTTTGGATGCGGCATGTGCAACAGCAATGAGCAGCTAGGTCAAAACCTAACAGTTGACCAACAGGTTATGATTCAAACTGGTTCTGTTGGGGGTACGCTTCAAACAAACTGGACCAAGTTTTACGGCAATAACTACTCTTCCCACCTAATTAACTCCAGCGGTGAGCTTTATCACCAAGGTGACGGTCAATACTACTTAAGCGGAGACGGAACACAGAATGACCATAAAGACGGGGATGCAGTGAAGACAAGCACTTGGACCGATGTTGAGGACATATACTTGAAAAACAGTGCATACACTGTAAGCAGCATAGTCATAAAGAGGTCTGGAAAGCTGTACTACGTGGGCTACAACAGAGAAGGCAACATACCCCCTAGTATCACTTCTCCCTACGTGTCGTCACCCACGTTGCTAATAGACGCTCAGATCAACGGAAACGCGGAATATATAAGACCAGACTCTAATAGCTCCCAATCGCTAATCGCTCAATATCAATAAACATGGCTAGGTATACTGTAAACATTACCTCTGAATCTGACCTAGAGCAAACATGGAAGGATTCTAATTGCCCTAACTTTGCTTTTGGTTTTAATGAGTCGTCGCTAGACGACTGCATTAAGGTCAGCGAAACAACTTGGGAAGCAAGCTACGACTCCATGGAGATAAGCACTCCCAGAACGTACACTTACCTCGATATGGTAAACGGAGGTGAAATAACTTACACGCTCCCCGCTGGTGAATACGGAATTAAACCTTAAATACAATGCATTTCGAAAACAGACATTACGTGGTGTTTGACCTCACAGAGGTAGACACTATCAACTTCTCAGAAGTCATGGAGACATCAGCAGATACGCTGAGAAAGAACCTAGCTAACACGCAGAGCTTTGTGAAGTACGGAGGGGACATGCCCTCTTCGGTGGCTGCTCTCACAACAAAGTCACAGGAGTACACTCACGAAGAGATTCTTACGCTGTTAGCTGGTACTGATTGGACTGACCCTAACGCAGAGATCTAAATGGGTGGGTTTGCAAATAACGCACCTATCGTAACTGATGGGCTAGTATTCTATGTAGACGCAGGGAATGGGAACTCATATCCTGGTAGTGGTACTACGTGGAGTGATTTAGTTGGGGGTAATGACGGTACCTTTTCTGCCACCCCAACAACAGGTTCAGGGAATGGAGGTAGTATTGTGTTTGATGGGGTTGATGATTTGTGCAGCTTCCCTTCAGACGCATCTCCAGTGACAGACGCCATATCTGTTGGTCTTTGGTATAATGGCCACCCAACAGTAAATAATGCAAGCGTAACTGTTCGGTCTGAATATGGGACGGGTAGCGCCCAAAGAATTTTTAATACGCACATCCCCTGGAGCGACGGAACTATTTATTGGGACTGCGGTACAAATGGAGCGGGCTCTTATGATAGGATAAGTAAAGCGGGTAACAATGTTCATAGAGGCTGGAATTATTGGGTCTTTTGGAAAGACGCTAACGCTGCTAGTAATAGGATGAAAATTTACTTAAATGGTAGTTTATGGCATCAAGGTGCTGGAGGCACGAAAACAATGCCTTCCGCAACTGCGCTTACCATAGGAGGAAAAAGTCATGGCGCCGACTACGACAATGGAACATTTTCTAACGTGTCCATCTATAATCGAGCGCTTTCCGACTCAGAAATCCTCCAAAACTACAACGCCCTTAAAAACAGATTCGTATGAGCTACAGCTACGGACCAAGCATAGTGACGGATGGGTTGGTGTTCTACGTGGATGCAGCTAACGATAATAGCTATCCAGGGACGGGTACTACGTGGTCAGATTTGATTGGGGGGAATGATGGTACGTTGACTAACGGTCCTACATACGATTCTACAAATGGGGGTAGTATTGATTTTGACGGGACCAACGATTTCGTTCGCGTCCCAGACAGTGCTGCTTTACAATTTGGAACTGGTAGCTTTACGGCATCTGCTTGGATATACCCTGTTAGCGCTGTCGATGGACGTATAATAAACACGAGAGGAAGGGGTCTGGGAGGCCAGTATTCTGGCTATCAATTTAGAACGGGGGAGAGCGGGTCTAACTGGGGTTTTAGTGGGTGTGCAATAGATGACGCATCTGGTAGTATTAAATCGTACACAGGGTCATACGTTTATCCAAAAAATTCTTGGTATTACGTGAATATGGTGTATAATACTCAAAATGACCTTAAGCTTTACGTTAATGGTTCATTAGATGGAACTTTAACTGTAGGGGCGTATGGAAGCATAAGTAACTCCTTACCCACGGCGATAGGCACGTCAGTTGCCTTTAATGGTGTTGAAGGTACCTACGGTCAGTACTTTGGTGGAAACATATCAAATGTTTCACTGCACAACCGCGCTCTCACCTCTACAGAAATCCTCCAAAACTACAATGCACTCAAAAACCGTTTCGTATGAGCGTGAAGAATCGAAATAGTATCGTTACAGACGGGTTGGTGTTTTATGTAGATGCTGGTAATGAGAATAGCTATCCTGGATCTGGGACTACGTGGTCTGATTTAGTTGGGAGTAATGATAGTACGTTAACTAACGGTCCTACATATTCTTCTGATAATGGGGGTAGTATTGATTTTGACGGGGTTGATGATTATGCAGTTGCTTCTGTGGCTTCAACTACAGCCTCTAGCTTTACCTGGATAAATACATTTAAAAGTGCTGACATTTTAAACACCTTTAGGCTGGTTAACAACAGAGGCAATGCTGGTAAAGGGGTATGGATTCAAGGAGAGTCTACATATGCTAGGTTTGTACTAGGAGGAATAGCGGCGTATGATATTTCATTTAGCTTTTCAAGCAATCAAATCTATAATGTAGCTGTTGTTGTAGATGAAACAAGTTACGAGCTATACATAAATGGTTCCTCTCAAGGGTCTACAACTATTTCTGCAACTAGAACTGATTCAAATTCAAGCAATTATTATTTTTCGTCTGGATTAAATTCTAATGGAACAGTTGCAGCGTGGTCAAATCAACAGATTTACTTCTCCTCTTACTACAACCGAGCTCTATCCGCCTCCGAAGTTCTCCAAAACTATAACGCTTTAAAGAATAGATTTATTTAATTACCTTTGCAACAAACTTTTTAATTATGGCATTTTCATTTCAATCAAAGTCCTGGTCTATCGCAGGCGAAAAAGAGTTCGAGAATCACTTCACGATCCTAAACCCAACCCTATCTGTTATGCAAGTGAGCGTTCATGAAGAGAACGTATACATCAGCATGAAAGCAGTAGAGAACGGTGGCGTGTTTGTACACAACCTAAACGTTCAGTACAACAACGCTGCTGGGGAAACAGATCTAGATGTTATTGTGGATGCAGCTATTGCCCAGGCATTCCCAGAAGCTACTCTAGATAGCTGATAGTAAAAAACACATACACTAAGAAAGGCCCGATAAGGGCCTTTTTTTCTTTTATTATATTTGCATTATGCGCTGTTGCAAGAAGTATAAAAAAGGAGGAAACGTAAGCCTCAAGATGGGTAAGCACAAGTCCCGTTCTGGCGGACTAACGGCTGAAGGTGTAAGGAAATACAACAGAGAAACAGGTAGTAACCTGAAGACTGCTGTTACTACACCCCCATCTAAACTTAAAAAAGGAAGCAAAGCGGCTAAAAGAAGAAAGTCTTTCTGCGCTAGGATGTCTGGCGTCAAGGGACCTATGAAGAAACCTAACGGTAAACCAACCAGGAAGGCTCTTGCGTTGCGCAAATGGAACTGCTAATGAAAACTGTAAAGTATAATAAGGGTGGCAAGCTTAAAGTTAGCTCAACCACAAAGGCTGTTCCTGCTCCTGCTGGTTTTCACTGGATGGAAGAGCGAGGTAGATATTTCCTTATGAAAGGAGATTACAAGCCTCATCCTGGCGCTGTTAAAGAGGCCAAGTTTAAGTTAGTTAGCCATGAAAGCTAAAAAGAAATCCAGCAGCGGAGGAAAGGTAAAGTCTCGCGTGAATGAAGCAGGCAACTATACAAAGCCTGGAATGCGCAAGCGTTTGTTTAATTCTATCAAGGCGGGGTCTAAAGGCGGACGACTAGGCCAGTGGTCAGCCCGAAAAGCACAGCTTCTGGCGTCGCGCTACAAAAAAGCTGGGGGAGGATACACGAACTAATGCGATTAAATAAGTCACAGCAGAGTCTTAAGAGTTGGACCAATCAGAAGTGGAGAACATCTGACGGCAAGCCATCTAAGGGTAAGAAGCGTTACTTACCTGACGCTGCATGGCGATCACTATCATCAGCTGAAAAAGCCGCAACCAATCGCGCTAAAGCAACTGGTAACAGAAAAGGTAAACAGTTTGTTTCCCAGCCTGACAAGATTAAGAAAAAGACCGCGAGATTCAGGTAATAAATAATTGCTATATTTGCATTCATATAACTAACACAAATGGCTACAACCACTGCAACATTAACACTTTCGAGCGGGGACCTTACGGGTGACGCTCTTTCGCTGTCTACAACAGCTACACTTACTAAGGCTGGTACAGCCACTGGTCTGGATCAGACTACTGGTGTTTCTCGCAAGTTCTTTGCAACAGCACAAACGGCTTACAATTTGGTTGCCGCTTCTGAATACACGGCAGACAAAGCCCACAAGCTCTACATTAAGAACACGAGCACTACTGCTGGTGAATTCATTACTGTAGAAGTGGGCGCTACCAATATTTCTTTGGGTCGCTTGTACGCTGGAGACTGGACCTTGTTGCCTTACGACGGAAACAACGATATTGACATTGACACCAGTGACGTCAACATGACTGTTGAGTACATGGTAATCTTTGAGGCATAATGGCAACGGTACGCGCTTCACTCAGCTTAAATAGTGGTGACGTGCTTACAAGCGCGTTGGCGTTGACTACTGTAGCTAACCTTACTTGCGACTCTGGAAGTTTAATCAGAGCTAAAGTAAAAGGCACGGTAGCGGACACTAATGACCTGGCGATTTACATCGTCGATCAGTGCTCTGAAAGAGCTTATTTGTATATTAAAAATTTACAAACAGAGCTTGAAAACTACATCTATATTCATAATGATACCGACACGGGTCTTGTAGCTAAGATCGGAGGCGGAGAATTTGCTTTTATCCCCGTTGCAGTGGATAAGAAATATGAAGTATACGCCACTAAAGTTGACTCGCTAATTGAGTACGGCGTATTCGGTAATGACAACTCATCGGCCCCATACGGAGGCAGCTAATAAATAAGATATGGCACATCCAGCAAACGCATTCCCTAAAGACTTGTATCAGCTTAGCGGCGGTGTAGCACTTGCCTTGACCGACAGGTATGTATACGCGATGAATAACCCTACTAATGCTGAGATAAGCGCCACTGTAAAGGGTAGTAACTACACCGTGACGAGCGGTTCGTACAGACCTGAATTGGGTAACGTTACAATTACGGTTCAACCAGGGGCTACAGTGTATGGAAGGTTTACGTCCGTAACTGGAGACGGTCTGATCTGCTATGTAGATTAAAAATAAAACATCAATTAATTAAATAAAATGGAAGAAAATAACGAAACCATTGCAGGATTTGAGGTCTTCAGTAACCCTGAGGACCTTACTACTTCTGTAGATTTACCTACAGAACAACCAGTTGAGCAAACTCAAGAGCCTGTTCAGGAGCAACAACACGAGGCTCAGGACCAGAATCAAGAAGTCGCTCAAGAGCAATATCAAGAGCAGCCCCAGCAAGAATCTGCTGATGAGGGGCAATACAGCGAAGAAGAATTGCAGGGCGCTGTATTCGAGTACTTGAGCGAAATGACTGGTAAAGACATCAGATCTATTGAAGACCTGTATGAAGATGAACAAGAAAATAACGCTATTGACGAAAGAGTTGAGGCCATCGCAAAGTTTGTAGAGGAAACAGGCCGCGCACCAGAAGATTGGTTTAAGTTTCAGTCATTGAATCCAGAGAGTATGGATGACATGACTGCTATTCGCATTCATATGTCGAATGAGTATCCTAACCTTTCTTACGATGAGCTTAACTTGCTCGCAAATAGCAAATACAAGGTGGACCCCGATCTCTACTCAGAGGAGGAGGTTAACCTTGCTAAGCTTCAATTGAAGATAGACGGAGACAATGCTCGTCGTAGCATTGAGGATATCCGACAAGGGTATGCCGCTCCTGAGTACGAAAGCGAGGCACCACAGTCCTTGATTGATGATAATTGGATTGCAAACATGTCTCAAGAAGTAGACGCTCTTGAAGGTCTAGAGTTTGACCTCGGCGAAAACAAAACTTTTGAGTTCGGTTTGGATGACGCTTATAAAAATCAACTTAAGGGCAAACAAGCTCGTCTCGACGAGTTTTTTGATTCCTACGTATCGGAGGATGGTAGCTGGGATTATGATCTGCTTTCGTCTCACATAGCTGTCATTGATAACGTTGACAGAATTGTTAAGTCTGCCTACACCAAAGGACTAGGTGATGGACAGAGAACACTTGTGAACACAGCGTCTAATGTCTCTACTCAGACTGCACCACAAGGGAATCAAAACCAACAAACAAGCCCTCTTGCTGACCAAGTAAAACAAATTCTAAATGCTGGCGGCGGAGGACTTACTTTTAACATTTAAAACTAGATAATTATGGCTACTATTGGCACTACTAGAGGAACCAATATCCCAAACCTTGATAACACTACGGTTGCGGGTAATGACAATTTCTCTATTCAACAAGGTAATTTAAACCGTGGGTTTAAGATTACTCCCGATTCGTACACTACTATTGACGAATTGATTAAAGCAACTAAGCAGGACATCATGCCTGACTTGGTTAAAACTTATGGCGATCAAGGCTTGACAGGCTTCTTGAAGTTGACTGGCGCTGTAAACAACGGTGGTTCTTCTGACCAGGTAGAATGGTGGGAAGAAGGTCGTCGTCACAGAGCGTTGAACACAAACCAAGACTTGTCTGCTGTTGCAACTGCAACTGCAACGCTTACTGACTCTGAAATCAAAGCTAACGTTCAGCAAAACGACGTTTTGATGGATCCAGCTACAGGCGTTAGATCAGTTGTTACCGCTGGAGGTTTTGGTACTGGATCGGAGGTTAACGTAACTCTCAAGCGTTTAGATGGTGCTGACTATACCGCTGCTGACTTAAGCAACGCTGGAAAGCTCGTAAAGATTGGTAACTTGTTCGCACAAGGGACTGACCAACCAACTGCTTTTACCGATCCAGGTATGGTTCGTTACGCGAACCCTTACATGATCGTAAAGGATCGCTACGAAGTAAACGGATCTCAAGCTACTAATATCGGCTACGTAAACATGGGTGGCGGAGACTACAGATGGTTCATGTATGGTGAGGCTGAAGCTCGTAAGCGTTTCGAAGACAAGCGTGAGTTGATGATGTTGTTCGGCGAGAAAGTAGGAACAGCCTACACTGTTGACGGCAAGAACTTCGCTGGTTCTGAAGGTTACTTCTCTGCTATCGAGGACAGAGGCATCAACGTTACTGGTGCTTCTTCTAACCCAATGGACAGCTTCGCTGAGTTTGATGATATCATCATGGAGCTGGATAAGCAGGGTGCTCCTTCTGAGTACGCTATGTACGTAAACAGAAAGCAGGACTTGGCTATCGACGACATGCTCGCAGCTGGTATCGCTACTGGCGTTACTGCTGGTTTGCCAGGTCAGTTCGGTGCATTCCAGAACAGCCCAGACATGGCGGTACAGCTCGGATTCAAGAGCTTTACTCGCGGTGGTTACACTTTCCACAAGCACGACTGGAGATTGCTGAACGATCCAACTATGTTGGGTGCTACTGACGCAAACTTCATTCAAGGTGCTATGGTTCCTTTGCGTACTGTTGCTGACGCACGAAGCGGTGCTTCTGTACCTGCTTTGTCAATGAAGTACAAGGAAGCAAACGGATACTCTCGTGAAATGGAGCACTGGGTAACTGGTGGAGGCGTGTTGGGTCACAACAACAACGGCGACGCTGGCACAGACCAGGCTGTATTCCACTACAGATCAGAAATCGCCCTTTGCGTTCGCGCTGCAAATCAGCACGTACTGATTAAGGGATAATATCAACTGATGAGGGGAGGGGCTTCGGCCTCTCCCTAAATCACTAAAACTTAATCATTATGGCTACACTTTATAAAGGCGTATTACTTCCTAATACCGCGCAAAGCACTGCTATCACGACCTCTACCGCTACTCAAGTGTTGGACCCTGTTGATGCTTTCGAGATTGTTATCACTTCTACCGCAGGCGCGGATCTGGCTTCTTTGCCAAGTCCTGTAGCGGGGCATGTTAGAAATACAGAAAGCGATGGATCAGACTCACCCAAGGTAGTAGTTGGTCAGCTTTTGTTGATTACTCACGGTACTGACGGTGGTGGCTCAATCACTATTTCCTACAATAACCTTTCGGGAACTGCAAAAACAGCAGCATCAGTAGATGCTAATGATACTTTGCTTCTTGTTGCTGGATCTAGCGGTTATGCTATTTTGGAAAATACTGGGTGGACAATCGCTTAATTTTTTGAATAATGGGACATTTCGATAGACTTGGAACTACCAAGCTCATTACGACAGCAATTCAAGACGGAGCTGCTGCTGCATCAGTAGTAGCTACAACAGCTGGTAGCGGAACATGTACGCTCGACGGAACAGACCTTGCGGGGATCTTGACTTTCGCTGCTACCTGGGCTGATGGCGACACCGCCGTTGTTACTTTTGCAACCGAAAAAGAGAAAGCGCCATTGGTGCTTATTTCTGGTGGCGCTGGAGCTAACGTTGATGTAGATACCCTTGCGGTAACCACTACAGGCTTTACGCTTACAGCTGGGGGTACTTGCGCTGGTGATTTGCAATACCTGGTTATTGAAAAATAATCTTATTTACACTTATGGGAAAGGCCCCTTCGGGGGCCTTTTTCTTTTTTAGTATATTTGCATCATTAATTTAATTCAATATGACTACACAAGCTAAAAAGGCTCCTGGGCGCCCACCAAAAGCTCAGCCCGCTGCTGCTCCTGCACCAGCCAAGAAAAAGACCACCTTCAAGCGAGAAGAGAAGGTACAGACTAACAAAGAGTACGAAGTGATCAAGGGCGGAGGCGTAGCCTTCTTGCTGCCCCAGAAGGGCATCACCGTCTACGACAAAGAGAAGGACACCGTTCGTGAAATTCGATACTGCCCTAACGAGCCGTCTATTTGGTCTGATAAACAGTCTGACCGTGCGGTACGTCAAGCCATCATCTTCCGAGATAAGAAGCTGTTTGTTTCTCAGGACAGGCCAAACCTGCGAGACTTTATGGAGATGCATCCAGGAAACGCAGCTAACGGTGGCTCAATGTTCAAGGAGGTCAACAAGACTAAAGACGCTGCTGTAGAGCTGGAGAAAGAGTTCGCTCTTAACGATGCAATCTCTAAGATCCGCGACACCAGCATCGAGGACCTACTCGCTGTAGCATTGTATTACAACGTAGACATCAACACTTCGTCTTCTGATATCCGATTCAACTTACTTCAGATTGCCAAGCGCAAGCCAACAGAGTTCATGAAAGCATTTGAGTCTCCACAGGTGACGGCTCGTGCTACCTTGGTCCAAGCTAAAGATTGGCAGCTCATCAACGTTAAGAAAGATGGGGTATACTGGTTTGATTCAAATAAACTGATCGTATCGGTACCAGTAGGACAAGAACCCATGGATGTAGCAGTTCGATTCTGTTTAACAGAGAAAGGCGCCTCCGTCTTATCCTCACTAGAAGACAAGCTTGAACGCCTAGGATAAAGAAAGGCCACCTTCGGGTGGCTTTTTTCTTTCGTATATTTGCGTATGGACAGAAAGTTCTTTTATTTCCGCAGAGAGCCTGAATCAGAGACTAGCGTTTCTTTTTCTGATACTGGTGTAGGTCTAAGCACTATTGCTATCCCTTCTGAGAATCTTACGTTTATAACAGCTGGAAAGGGTAGGGTAATCTTTACATTTAAAGATTGCAACGGGTTTGATGAATCCAATCTTATTCAAGGGGAGTCAGTCCCAAAAGCCAATATTACGGTTTCCTGTAAGGAAGGGGTTGAAGGCGACCTCATCGAAAGCGTGATTAACTTTATGTCTAGGGATACACCTAAAAACATTATGAAGTTTGACGTGGTGACCAATACCTCAACGTTTAAAGAGGCCGTTGTTGATACCGTAAATGACGTGATATCCGTGGTGCCGTCAACACCCGTAAACACAGCCACTAAGGATTTATCCAGAGGTGACTCGACTCACGAAGCCGCCCAGACGATTGCAGGGATATACTTTAATGAATCCAAGCCTGTAATAGACTACAATCACGACGGCTTGACCAGCTTCTCAGATGGGTTCTCAGTTACCGCTTGGGCTAATGCTGGTACCGCTGGGTCGAATTACGACTTGACTAACAACCTAGGGGCCACAAATGCCGTAACCGAAGCGACCGAAGCGACCCTAATAAAAAAAGCAGCCACCCTAGGGAGTGACAACTCCTTTCTTTTAGATACGGAATATACCGTCTCTGACGACTACACTATATACGCTGTTTTTAACACAAACGGTATAGCTAGCAACAGCTCTTATGGGATAGGTGCTATCTATGGGGATGTAGCTGGAGGTGCCTACGGGTTTGGATCACGCCCCAGAGAAAGCGGAAGAATCACCTCTAGCATCTTTGATTTCAGCAGAGATGTGTTTGCTGTAAGGCACTCAAAGACTGACGCTGGAGCTATTTCGGCTAACAACATTTTAACTGGGTATGCCGCTTTTGTAGATACCACATCTACAGCCGATGGAACAAAATCTTTTAGGGTTCCAGACCCTGACCCGTCGTCGCCTAACTACGAGCCAAATAACGTGTTCATCATTAGAAGAGACAAAGGTGCTAATATGTACCTACATAATAGGGACGGGGATCTTATCGCTAAAATACCAGCGAAGTCTATAGCTCTTGACCCTTCCCTCACCAATAGCTCCAGCGGAAGAACAGACGGAGATTTAGTGCTTGGGTCTATCGGGGAGGTTGGGGGTTCCAGCAGCAGCGGAAAACTGTATCTCAACAGATTTGGTGTTATTAACAGAGACGTAGGCCCAAATGAAGCCGCCAACCTAGCCAAGCAATTGTTGTCTCTTTACGGCAAGAAATAACGACCTATTTCTTTTTCGTATATTTGCTCTATGGTTAGTGTTTATCAAGTATACCAAAGTCTTAAAGCTCTTTTAAATAAAGAACAGAGCGGTTTTATAACGCCCCAGGTGTTTAACAACTTTGCTCAGATGGCTCAGATGAATATCTATAACGAGATGTTCACAGAGCTTACCCTTGCTAAAAAGCTTTTAAGGCAGGGTTTTGACTCTGGCAGAGATAAATCTCCCAGAAAGCTGGTTCTTGAGGACTTAAGCATGTACTTGAGATCGACAGCACTGGAAAATATCGGGTTTAACGCCACTTCAGGTGCTGACACTAGCTCTGTAAGCTTTTTAAAGCCATTAGATCTATCTAGAATAGTTTCTGTGGAGATTGGCGATGGACTCCAAACACTTGAAAGCAGGGTGGCGTGTGAGCTTATTTATGATGCTGATGATGTTAGCAGGATAGTGGGTAGCAACCTGTCTTCTCCGACTGATGATTTCCCTGTAGCTTTAGTGGCGGGAGACAGAATCGAGGTTATACCTAACGGTAATCAATCGGTGATACTGACTTATTACGCAAAGCCAACGTCATTTAATAGCTCTGGGGTAGCAGACGAAAACCCACCTATGTACGCCTTTAGGGTTTTCAATCATGAGTCGTTTTTTGACGGGTTAAACTCAAGGGACTTTATGCTTCCCTCGCACTACCTGAATGAAATTGTCATGGAAATGGCTAAGCTTATAGGCTTGCGCCTGAAAGATGCGGATGTCGTTGCGTTTTCAACCAAAGAAGAAACTTCTGAATAATGGCACACAATAAGGTAAAATTAAGTCAGGTTATCAGGGATTTCATCATTACGCTCGATGGAGACGACTATGCCAGCAATGCTTCTGATACAGCTATTAGGAATTTTGCGCTCAGAGGTATCCGTGAAATTGGATTTGACCTAGGCAAAAAAGTGAAGTCGTTAAAACTTGACATAAGGACAGACGCTGTAGCGCCCAACACGGTTAACCTTCCTGATGATTTTGTAGATCTAATCAAAGTCGGGATTGTAGACTCTGACGGCGTAATTAGAGTTTTTGGAAACAACAAAAACATCAACTATTCAAGCAAATACGAGACACCGCTCTACCAGTACGATGACTTCAATAATGATCCGTTGAACATAGAATCTAATAAGATTGCGGACAAAGTTGGTGATAAGACATCGACCAACAACTCTCCTTCAGGTGCTGACAACAATTTAGATTACTACGTTTTTGAAAATTACCTTCATCAAGGTGGTCTTGGCGGATTGTATGGAGTGGGTGGCGGAAACCTGGTCGGAGAATACAGACTTAATCTCGACCAAAACAGAATCGAGGTAGAAACAAATAATGGGTATTCTCAGGTTGTTATCGAATACGTTGCCGACGAGGGTAGATCCTCTGACCCTGAAGTTCATGTTTACGCAGAGGAGGCGTTGAGATCGTACATATACTACAAGATTATTGAGCGTAAGTCTTCCGTTCCTGCAAATGAAAAAGCAAGAGCCAGGACCGAATATTACAACGAAAGGAGAAAGGCAAACGCTAGGCTTAGCAACTTCACCAAAGAAGAGGCCCTGAAGACAATTCGTAAGAACTTCATTCAAGCGCCTAAGTACTGATGCCTATAGATAAAAGAATACCAAGGGTCTTAAATCCAGATGCAGACAATAAGACCATTGAGAAGACGTCTATGCTGGACGCCCTGAATCTTTATTCGGGTCCAGAAACCTCAACGGCTGGCATTTCGATTTACGATGGGGGTGACGGAATACTCAAGAACATTAGAGGCAACGAGGAAATTTCTTTTCATGAGAGCGAAAGCCCCTCAGGGAAAACAAGACTCATAGGGAGCGTAGAAGACACCAAAACAGAAATCACCTACTTATTCATGTATTCTACAATCCCCCACTATCACGGGGTTTGGGCATACGACAAGCATGGAAAGCTCCCAGGCTCCGATCCGAACACGATCAGGCTTATATACAGAAGCAATCAATTCAACTTTCCTCAAAATGGGTTTGTAAAAGGGGATGTGGTTTACACGAACGCATCCAAGGTTTTGCTTGATGAGCATCCAGATATTGGTGTTGAGTTTGATAAAGACGCTCTTATATACTTTACCGACGGTGTAAACGAACCAAGAAAGATAAATGCTTATAGAGCGTTTTTGGCTGGGGGTTTTTCTATTCACGGAGCTAATGATGTTTATGCAGAGGCTGACTTTATAACCGCTTGCCCAAGGGTTCCTCTCACGCCTATTACATTTCAATTTGATTTCGACGAAAGTAGGTCTGTAAGCAACTTCGCTAGAACCGCTGGATTTAAGTTTGCTTATCAATACGTGTATAAAGATGGTATTGAGTCTGCGATATCTCCATATTCTGACGTGGCTTTCCCGCAGTCTGTCTTGAGTCAAGGGTCACAGACATACGTAGACCATTCTCAGTTCAATAGATGTGTTTTAACTATACCGTCTGAGAACATCGCGGAAGTAAAACAGATTAGAGTTTTAGCCAAAGAAGGGGCCACTGGAGGCTTTGGAGTGATTGAAGAGATAGAGGATTTTAACGACGCAGATTTTCAGACCTACAACTTCTACAACGACAGAATATCGAGATCTGTAAGCACGAACGAGGTAAACAAGCAATTTGATTCTGTCCCTCGAAACGCTGTGTCTCAGACTGCTGTTTCCAACAGGATGACCTACGGAAACTACCTTGACGGTTTTGACAACATAAAGACCAACGCTACGGTCAGTGCAGTATACAAGGAAAGGGGTGAGGACTTTAAGACTTTCGATATAAAGGTTCAACCAAGTATTGCTCCTTTGTCCCCAGAAATAGAAAACAAGACAAACGCCAAAACCGTTGGTTTTGTTTTAGATTGTTCTGATTTACCGAGTGAGATAAATCAAGGCACCCTTATAGACTTTAAGCTTACGGTAGCTCCAGATAGAAACTGGCATGTGTATGATTTTATCGACGGGGAAAGCTACCATCAGTCTAAGCACCTTGGACCTCAAGAGCAAGAAGCTGAGTCTACAGATTACAACAATGCCAACGTTCAGACCTCTTTTCATCAGTCAGATGAAGAGGCTGGTCTTGAATACTTGACCTCGAATGGAGCGAACGTTTTCGGACTAAACACGAAGGTAAACGACATTAATGTTTGGAAATTCGATCAGCCCAATCAAACAGGGTTTTTAACAGAGAGTTTTCCTGACATATGGGTTGGAGGAGCACTTCAAGCTAGTATTGGAACCAGCGCAGGGAACCCTTTAATACTTAAGGGCGGTCCTCTTGTTTTTAAAGTGAAGATAAGAGCCACTGAAGGCATAAGTTCTGGGCCTGAGTCTGTTGCCTCTGCATTGGAAGCTTGCTTCACCTTGCAGGATGTAGGCCCTAACCTGGCTTTAACAAGCACTTTAAACTCTTTAGGTTTTGAGATAGAAGACGAGGAAAATTCATTTCAAGCAAAACCATCATATTCTTATGACCTAAACATACAGGACGGAGATATTATCGAGCAACCGTACGCTGGAACATCACCAGAGAATGATGACTTTAGGAATAAGTTGATATGCTCGGTAAAACCCCTTTCTATCGGGTCTAATACGACCGTCGGTGGAGGCAGTAGGGTTCCTATGGGTCATTTTATCGTGAATAAAGCGACTCTTAAGTTTTATTGCGAGTCAGTCGAAGATGGCGGCTTTATATATGACAACCCTTCAAAAAAACACTTAAGGATTGGTGTTCTTAATGTTGACGATGTAGAAACGGTTACTTGTGTTCATGAGATACCACTGTTTCCTGAAGGCTCGGTAGACGGGGTCTACCTGCCCGTTTCGTCTTCAGAAGACTTGGTTTCTAGTGGCTGGATAGCTATTAAGCCCGAAACGGTTCAGTCTATTATTACTGGAGAGAACGGGTTCTCTTTTGGTCAGTTTCTTTCTGAAAACGGAATAGGAAATCCCCTCTTTGTAAATACAAATACAGGGTTGGCTATCATAGAGGACACCGCGGGTATTAGTGCCAACAAAAACTACCTCTTGCAACTAGGGTACTTAGACCACGATGTTTTTGGTATTTTCGATCCCTCAGACGGTGCCGAGCTTGAGCAGGGCCCAAACCCTAAAATCAGATACTGCTTGATGGACGGAGAGGGTGGTCCTGGTGGTGGTCCTTCTAGGGGTGGCGGATCAGGAAACGCATATGACGACAATCTAAACTTTCTCCAGGGTTCTGTAAGTGTACAGCCTTTCATCATTTCGGGGGGGACATATTACTACCATCAAACTGTTTTTTACACTGGATCCCTTAATACCGATCTGGTTGACTCGGTTACATGCTTGCCCCTGATTGGCTCCAGACTCAACGCCACGACTGAGGTCCTAGCGCCTTTTTACCCAACGCCATTCTCCAACCCTTTAAACAATGACGCTTTAGATCCCTCGTCAGTCAACTACAACTTGCTTCATTCTCATGCGGAGATTTCATCCGTTGTGGTAAACGTAGGCGAGGGGCTTTATGAATTTGACAGATCGTTTAAAACAGAAGCTAATCACGACTTCGGAATCGTTTACTACGATCAAAGGGGAAGGCACGGCTTTGTAAACCATTTGGACACTGTATTCATAGATGGCTACAGTAGTGTCGAAAGAGGTGCCGCCCTTTACGGACCAGCCCACGTCCGCGTACAGATTAATCACGACCCGCCAGAATGGGCACATCACTACAAGATTGTGTACTCTGGTAACAGCACAGTGAAGGATTTCGTCCAGTACACAGCTGGAGGAGCCTTCACAAAGGATACAAACCAAGAAATATCTGAGGCTAACTCAAATATATACGTATCTCTAAACTACCTGCAAGGACACCCTGTGTCTTACGTCAGCGCGTTTGGAGCCAGAACTCCAGAGGGCGGTCTTAACTTCTATAAGTTTTCTCCAGGGGATAAACTAAGGGTAATATCGTATGGCTCTAGCACGAACAGACAGTACCCTTACGACGTAGAGTTTGAAGTGGTGGACCTGGTTAAACTAGGGGACACAGAAAACCCGTTGTGGGCTGCTGGTGAAGTACCCCCAGAAAACACTAAGGGTGACTTTGTGATTTTAAAAAACAATCCTAACGCCTATGGTTTTTCTCATTCAGATGTTTTTTCTGAAAGCGACTTCTGGGATCAAAACGTTGTGATTGAATTAAGAACGCCACAGAAAGAAAGAAACTTAGACGATCTTATATATTACGAAATAGGCAAAACATACGCCGTGGTTGTTAATGATGGCGCTTTAATCCATCAAAACGCAGACATTGAAATTGACAAGGGTGACGTTTGGTTCAGACCAGTTGCTGTAAACGTCAGAGAGGAGTCTAATGGCGTCTTTCAGGATATTATTCAAACAGAGTCAGGAGGTGACGATATTCTATCTGATTCTAATTTTGTTTCTGTTTTGCTTGAAGCTACGTCAGCGAGCGATTTATTTAGATCCGACAATTCCTTTATTGGCCGTCCCAATGCAATCTTTGAAGACGCGAGTGAAACAGTAAGGGAATCAACCATAACGCACTCCAAGCCTTCTAATCCAGAGTCAAATAAACACAGTTACTCCTCGTTTAATTATACCACGGGCAACTTTAAGGACTTGTCTGAGATTCACGGAGGCATACAGTATATGTGCGCTCAAGGGGATCAGATTGTCGTTATACAAAGAGACAAGGTTTCTTTAGTTCCTGTCGGGAAGAATATATTGTCTGACGCTTCTGGGAATCAATCATTGATATCCTCTGCGGCTGTGCTTGGAGAAGCCATTGTTTACCCAGGGTTTTCTGGGTGCGACACAGACCCGTCCTCTGTTTACGACTCTGGAGAGGTGGTTTATTTCGCAAACAAGTCTGTCAGCGAAATTTACAGGTGGTCCAAATCAGGCGTTGAAGTTATATCAGACAAGGGAATGACGGCCATGTTTAGAGCTATGTTTAAGGCTCATATCGCCGCAAACGATGAGATTAGGGTTGTTGGTGGTTATGACCCGCTAAAAAAAGAATACCTTTTAACCATTATAAATGTACCCCCTAGGAGTACGGAAGAAGAAGGACTACTTGACTCTATTCCTCAGCCACTAGGAGAACCTACAACAGACTTTGAAGACATAGAATTTATGAGCGCACAACAAGCAATTGACTACCTAACACTTTTAGCCGAAGAAGAGGATTCTTCGTTGCATCCTACGTTTGGCCAGATAAGAGAAGTGTTGAACCTAGCACAAACCTCAAACCCTACTGGCGTCAGCTCTTTTTTGGCGGATCTAGATGACGACCAGTTTGTCTCTAACTCCGACTTCCTGCTTTACTTAACCGTCTTAGGTACATCGTATAAATCCACGAACTCAATATACGACCCCGATGACCTAGCTTTAAACAGGCAGGAATATACCCCGCCTAAACCCTCTAAGATGCCTACGTTTAAAGACACGCAGCAGGCTATTGATTATTTAATTGATGCGGGCCATTTATTGGCAGGGGAATTTCAAATTTTAAGAAACTATATAAGAAATGAAGTAGCTTTTAATTTTGACGGTTTAGGCGAGGTGAACACTACTGACTTGTTGGTTTTTCTAACGGCGTATACGCAGTCCTCTATCTATAGTGACACCGCATTTTCAGAAGCGTATCCAGGTGCAAGCATTTCTAACCCGCAGATAAGCGCCCTGGATGTTATTCTATACATTATTGACCAGGGAGATTTAACGATTGGACAATACTTTCATTTAGCTCAGCACATTAAAGTAAACTTAAGAGCCAACGCTGAATTCCAAGCGTTTTCAAACAACTATGAGGACTCCATAGTTGGGTCTGTAACAGCTTCGGATATGTTGATTCTTCTTAGTGTGCTGCTGACTGATAATGACACCGCCTTCGAGTACAGCTTAAACGACACTGCCTTTAACAACCTCTTGCCAGAATAAACCATGCCTATAGTTCAAGTCGGTTATAGCAATCCAGCGACAACTTTTGCTTTTTCAGAAAGGCAAAACTCCTGGACGACCAGGTATAGCTTTACCCCAACGTGCTATGCGAATTGTGGTGACGCCATGCTTTCATCGAAGGACAACAAAAATATTTGGATTCACGATGTAAACGAAGTAAGAAACAAATTTTATGGGGACTTCCCCCAGAAATCACTAGTAGAGGTTTCTTTTAATGACTTCTCCTCTGATGTAAAGGTGTTTAATTCTGTGTCTGCGGAAACTAACACCTTAAAGATAGGTGCCACTTTTTATTCCGAGGATGAAGAACAAGAGCTGACAAATCCAGTGAATGGACAGATCGCAGCCGATGGTGGTGTATTTAATTATTCTAGTTTCTCTTCGGGAAGCGATGAGGTAGAACAATTTACCGACTTTGAGGGCATTAAATACCTTCCCGTTTCTAGACATAGTGGATCCCCCTTTCCTTACGTCAATTCTAACGACTCGACTGACTCCAATATTATCTATATAGGTTCTATATCCTTGGATACCTCTCTTTTAGATGACAGCTTTTTTGTGGAGCAGACAGGCTCTTATGATTTTAAGGTTAGGCTCTCTGACTCCTCTGGCGTCTCAATACCAGCTGGATTGAATCCCGATATCTTTGATGGTAGTGTGTTTCCTATGGGTCCAGAAATTCTAATACCAACTACCAACGAGTTCAAGGCCGTTACATGGAATAATGATATCCAAGCAGATGACTATATAAGCGCGGACGACGTATCGTATCTTCAAACCAGCGCTAACCTAAATTCTTTTTTCGTGATAGGCCAAGAGGGTGATGTGCTGACAATAAGGTATTCAAGAAGGTATAGCAGTTATTTTCAAGACAGCCCCCCTTCGTTCATACCGAGTGAGTTATTTGTGAGTGAGTTCGGACCCAGCCTTTCAGGCGCAAGCCCTGTGATAAATTCGCCCTTCAGCTTTATTTTTAATAGTGGCGAACCACTATTTCTTCTGACATCTCAAGCAGTAAACGGAGATCAGATAAGGTCTACATACTTGAGGACTATATTTGAATTTTACCCCCCAGGGAACCAAGGGGAGTACATGGAATTAAACGCTGTTAATTGCGACTTCAATTTCTCTAAAAGCCATCACGGTTTAAATCAAAACACTTAAATTTGTAAAACATGATTAAAGTAAAGAAATATCTTGGTGGCGGGAGCCTATACAGCCCCAGCGATTTTAACGTGGGTTCTAGTTTACCGTTTGGTTTTGGTACGTTCGGGAAGGGCCCCTCTAAAAGCCCCTCTAAGGGTTCTATTTTTGACCAGTCTTCTGGCTCGATTCCTTATCAGGGGTTACTTACAGGTGGGGCTGCGATTGCAGGAGGTGTAGCTGACCTTATTGGATCTAAGAAGCGAATTGGAGAGCAGGAAGGCTTGTATGACGAAGCAATGCGCTTAAGAGGTCAAACAAGAGGTAAGCAAGATGAATTTAAGTTCGGTGTCGCTCAGGCACAGAGAGACTTAGCTACAGCTGGAATCAGACCAACGGACACTTCTTATATACAATCTGGCTTAGCTACCTCTCTTGACTCTATGAATGATCCTAGACAGTTTGGAAACCTTACTGGTCTGCTTGGTCAGACTTTAGAGGCAGAACGAAAAGCAAAAGAAGGGGACCTCAATAGAGAGCTAGGAGCTATGGGCAACTTAGCCGATCTTGAGCAGCAGGCATTGAGCCAAAACCAAGCAAAAGACTACTCCTTGTTGAGTCAAGACAGTCAAGAGCAATTTGCTGACGCTACTACGGCAGCACAAAACAAGGCGCAATTAGAGCAGGACAGAAGAAACGCCTTCGGAGACATAGCTAGTGGAGCTCTTGAGGCTGGTTTTTCTGCGTTTACTGGAGCAAAAAATGGCGGAAGAATAAAGTTTGAAGAGGGTGGCAAGATGAGCGAAGACGTTATGATGCGCATCCTTGAAGAGCAGCGTCCAGTACAGAAGACGGAAGGTGAGTTTAATCACGATACTAACAAGAAAGCTATTATAGACGAGGAAACAGGAGTGAAAGAAGGCGAGGCAACAGGGGGTGAATATATACTTAACCCAGAACAAGGCGAGGCAATAAAGGTGCAGTACGACGAGATAGCTAGAATAATAGAGGAGGGAAGCGAGCCGTCGTTAGAAGAGTTGCAGAATCTATACGATGCTGTCCACGAGGTGTTTAGTCAACCACAATTTAACGAAGCGTAATGCCAGTAGCTAGAATAGGGGAAAGCGTAAGCTATTCAGATAAACTTAGAGCGCAAGCTGATCTCATAAACAAGAGGAGGCAGCAGAACCTTGACGTTGAAATCGCTCAAGAGGAAAAAAACCGAGAGTTTACAAACCAACAGCTTCAGGCGTTCTACGATTTTGATGTTTCTGGAATGTCTCCTGAACACATAAAGGCTATTGGTAAACTTCAAGCCAGTATGGCTAATTCGCTAGACCCTAACTCTGAAGATCACTATCAAAACTCAGAACAATTAATAGCCGACATAGCTTTTTTAAATAACACATACAACGTAGCCAGCAGGTACAGGGATCAAAGGCAAACAGGTACTCAGCAGATGTTAGCCCTTATGACGGGAGAAGCCAAGGCAGGGCCAGGTCAGGAGTTTGTAAACGAGGGTATGGACGGTCTTAAAAATGCTAACGCTATTTGGGATCAAGGAGGGTTTAGTGGCGAAATTAACGTTGGTGGCACGGCTGGAAACAGATCTATTTCAGGGGTTCCTCTTGTTCCAAATCCAGAAGGAGGCTGGATGGAGGGAGAAGGTGAAGTTAACTTTTTTGAGAGCCCCTTAACAAACGACCCAACCTCTATCTACAGACCTACAATTATAGCGGCTCCCCCTATCTTAAGCACGTTGGCTGAAGCCGCCATGTCTGACGAGGCTTTGAACGGAACCAATACTGAAGAGGTTGCTAATCTAAGATGGGACACTATGAGCGAAAGCAAAAAAGAACAGATAGCAAGAGAGGAATACGAGAGGTTAGCAACAGACGAAACAGCGGCGTTTGAGGACATGACAGAGAAACAAAAAATAGCATTAGGTATTGATGATGAAAGTCTAAAAAATACCTACGGGGATAGACTTCAGGAAGGTGTTGACGCCAGGCCAAGAGCGGCAGAATCCGACGTTTTTGACTTTAACAAAACTGTAGCTAGGATGCCTCAACTCTCGGAGCCCATAAAGCTTCGAAGCCAGAACGAAGAGTTTGCTGGCACAATCGAAGGGGCTCAATTTCAAAAGGATTTGGATTTGGGCACCCTACAAACAGCGCCTAACGGAGCTCCTTTGATTCCAGTAGAGGTGGCCTACGTTGATAGCAGTGGAAACACCTCAGTAAAAATTCTTGATCCAGTTAAAAACCCTGACGATTATGACGCCTTCATGGAAGCTATCGGAAGAAGAGGCAAAGAGCAGCTTCTTGAATACTCAGGCTACTACGTAACACCAGAGGGTCCACAGGTAGACGTTGGTGAAGACCCACAGGCTTTAAATCCAGCGGTTGACCAGTCAATCAGAGAAGATCTTGGGATTTCCGAGGCAGATTCCTCTCCTAGCGCTAAGCTAGAGAGCGATAGACAAATGCTGTTAGACGATATCGAAGATGCGGAAGCAGATCTTCGTTTTCAGATGCAAATTTCTGCAAATCCCAAAGGACAGTTGGATGCGTTGGGGCGGTTAGTTGAACTTCAAGAACAACTAGGTCCATTGAACGACGCCCTGGAGGAGCTCGGAATCGATCGCATTGAGAGCGATGGTGTTGACGTTTCAGCGGCTGAGGCTTCCGCTCGTACTGAGCTTGGATCTGAGGCTGGATCTGTTGCTGCTGCCGCTCAGGCTGCTGCCGCTCAGGCTGACGCTGAATCTCGTCCTCCCCAAACGGAATCAACAGAGGTCCAAGCCCCTCAAAATCCAGCTGCTCAACCTATTCAGACGGAAGCACCAGAAGCTGCGGCAGCCATAGAAAACTCAAACGTAGAGGCTACCAATCCCAACACTGGAGATCCTGTTACGGTCGATGCTTCAGCCCCAGAAAAACAACAGGCGGCACTAGTGGCTTTCGGGGGGATTATTCCTCTAGAAACTCAAGAGGCTGAAATCCAGGACTCTATTCAAGAGCTCTTCGCTAATGTCGCTCCAAGTGACAGCACTTGGTTATGGGCTGGAGCTCAAGAAGATTTCGAGTCTGGAAAAAATAGCGATCCAGTTCCCCCTTGGTGTGCAGCATGGGTTGCGGACATGATTTTAAGGGCTAGCCCTGATTTTGACTTCTCAGCCGTTGAAAGCCCCTCTTACGGACAGACACCAAAGCAAGCAGGAGAGATCAACAGAGTTAGAGCTGAACACTATCAAAAGATTGGTGAAGCTGTGTCAAAGACTGGCGATCGGTACGACGCACAAGTGGGTGATGTTGTAATCAAAAAGGTTAGAATGAATGATAGATGGCAATTTCACGTCGGGTTTTTTGCTGGGTACGATGAAGACGGAAACGTTCTTATCCTTGGGGGGAACCAAGCTGATTCACTCAATATAACACCTTATCCAGCAGATCAAATCGTTTCAGTAAGGAGAATTGATGTAGCTGCTATCGACAAAGAGGGTGTAGAAAAGATTAGCGCCACAATGAACTCTTCTGGAAAAGTAACTTAATATGTCAAACGGGCCACAATTTAACGAGAAGCAGCAGGCTATCCTGGACGCTCTTGAAGATAGATATTCCAGGAGGTTTGAAACCCCTAGTATAGTTTCTACAGAAGAGGAAGATGAACGACCTCCCATAAGTAGCTACGCTCCTGAGATTCAAAGAATTTTTTCTGGTGATGGGTTCAAGCAAGCTTACAGTGAAGCTGAAATGGAGGCTATGCGTAAGATGCTGGAGGGGAAGGGCATGGATCCAGACAGTTTCTTTAAGAGTGACCCTGAAGCAACTGCATTAAAGGTTATGCAAGCCACTAACTACGAGAACTACGCAACCAGACTCGAAAGATACAACGAAGAGGGGAGGTTTACCACCGAGGAGGCTAAATTAAAAGCACTCGAAGACCTCAATGATCGATACAGCTCTAAGTTTGATGGAGTCAAGGTGTATCCTACCCTTGGGGAAAAAATTGCGCATTTGGTCCCGAAGGCTGTCATGGAGGACGACTACAAAAGGGCTGACTTCGAGCAAGCCATCCTAAATGAGTATGGCCTTAAGTTTGATTTGGACTCAAGCGAAATGGTTGGCGATGTTTACAGCGAAGGATCTCCTTTAAACGAACTTAGAAAGCTAAGGTACCGACTTAGCGATGCCGCAGTAGGGGTGACAAAATCAACCGTAGACCTTATGGGTGGGTTAGCCACCCTTCTTGGTGGGGCTATCTATGGTGAAGACATGTACACAGCGGAAGAGTTCAACGAGAGATATCAAAGAAAGAAAGAAGCTGGAGAAACTCAAACAGCTAGTGAAGCTGGTGAAAATTTCATGTCGTCTTTTGATTTGGATGACGGCCTTTTCTGGGATGCTATATATAGCACGGAAGCCAGAGAGGACTGGTATAGATCTCACAAGAGGGCTAACACTGTGGATTGGCAGCAGATTGCTGATGGCGCAGATAGTGACTTTAGTCAGGTGTGGAGGGCAACCGTCGATCAATTTATTGGGTCGGTTCCGCTGCTTGTGGATATTGCGGGGGGTAGAGTCATAGCCAAAGGGGCGCTAAAAGGCGTCACAAAAAGTGTAACCAAAAGAGCTGCCAGCAAATACGCAGTGCGAGCAAGCGGAAGGTATGCCAACCCAGCCACTGGAAGATTTATGTCGAAAAAAGCTGTAGATCAAATTAACAAAAAAGCGGCAAAAATTAACAGTTACATAAATGGCACTGGAGGGGTTGTTGTTGCTGATGCTCTTTTGTCGGCTAGTATTCACGCTGACAACGTAGGGCAAGAATGGTATGATGCCCTTACGCCTCAACAGAGGTTTGGATACCTGGCTAGTCAATCATCGGCAGAAATAATTTCCGCTATGGTCCTTGAACGGGCTGTCGTAAGAGGCTTTGGAAGAGCAAAAAAAGCTTTAGGGCATGGAGGGTTTAAGGCTAAAAAGAAGTTCATAAAAGAACTTGGAAAGACCGTAGCAGAATCTGTGTTTGTTGGTGCAATCGGGGAGGGTGCTTCTGAGGCTGGGACAGCTGCATGGCAGTACTGGAACGAAGTCCAAGCAAAAAAAGCTGCCGATCCAAACGCGATCGGATGGGAGCAAGAAGTTTTCAATGATAGAGTTATAGACGCTGCTAAAATTGGAGCTGCTTTAGGTGGGTTTGCGGGGTTGTTTGGTGGATTGACTGGAGGTGCCGCCTCTGCATACATATCTACTAGGCATCCACTCTCCGTAGAGGCAAACAAGGAGATAAAGAAAGCCGCTCAAGACTTAGTAAGCGCCCCAAACTCTGAAGCAAGAAAGATTGCAGCAGAAAGGTTCGAGAAGATCGTGCAAAAGCATGCTGGCGCTAAATCGTCTTTGACTAGAGCTTACTACAGGCTGAGCCAGCAAAACCCAGAAGCCTTTACAAAGCTTACAGGGATTCAAAGAGAGATAAATCTAACCGTACAGAGGTTTAAAAAGTCGGATGGTGCTGAGCAGCAAGAAACACAAAGAGGGGAGCTTGAAAGGCTGGTACGGGAAAAGCAAGAAATAGAAAACGATATCGCAAAGGAAGCGGGCGCCAACTCTTTTGACGATATTGTATCCGAAGAGGTTGAAAAGCTTGGAGCGGAAAGAAAAGAAAAACTTGATAGCTTCAACGAGAGAAAAAGAAATAGCCCTGAAGCGGAAGCAGAAAGGTTGTCTCAGCAAGAGCTGGACGAGCAGAGAACCTCTTTAGAGGCAGCGGAGGAAATGAACAGCCCTGAGCAAAACGCAGACGACGACGTACAAGACCAAAAAGGTGAGACGCAGGAAGACTCAGGTGCGCAAAGAAACCCAGATGCGCCTATCGAGGGAGTGGAGGGTGATGCTAATAATCCAATGAGCCCAACAGCATTAGAGGGGCAGCCCCTTGCCGCTAAGTATAGAGACATTGTAGGTAGGGTAAACAACCTTCTTAAGGCTTTCAAGCCTTTGGGTATTAACGCTGTTGTACATACTACAGAGCAAAGCTTCTTTAACGCTACAGGAGCGACATCATTGGGTATGTTTAGGCAGGGTAAAACCGTACACATAAACCTAGAAAAAGCCAAGGCAGGAGCCAATACGGTTAGACACGAGTTCTTGCATGCTGCTTTCATGACGTTTACACCTCAGCAAAAGCAGCAATTTCTAGAGGAGTTAAGGTCAATTAGAGGTATTGACGCTAGACGTATTGAAAAGGCTGTAGAGAAAGCTTATTCTAATTATGATGCTGAAAGTTTAATAGAGGAAAAGATAGTCAACATATTAGAAAACGTTCTTGATAGCACCTCCTTAGAGGCTAGACAATCAACAATACAAAGGATTGCAAACTTCTTCAGAAGACTATTAGGTATAAAAGAACAGATTACCGAAAGCGACCTGCAAGGCTTTGTGCGTCAATTTAGGGCTGCTGAGAGAAGCGGAGTAGAGTTCGGAAGGGATAAGGTATCCCAAGGGGTCGATATGGAGGCAAGGGACCTGGGAATGAACCGAGGAGGCTTTAAGTCAACAGCTTACCCAGACCTGATTCGAAAGAAGGTAAGGTACTCAAAAACATTATTCAATAAGATTGGAGGAACTTTTCAGGTTGATGAAGAAGTGTTCGTCAATGATTATTGGCACTTTAGAAACTGGTGGGTCAGAGAAACTGGAAATGGCAAGCGAGCCGACATGCTCAGTGGCTTTAATTATGATGGGGAAAATGGACAGCGAAAAAAGGTAAACGCTCCTAAACCTAAAATAGATAAAAATACAGGGAAGCCTGTCGACATGGCACCTAGGGTGAAAACATCTTCTGAAATGAAGATTGCCGCTAATCAAAGATCTTTATCCAGAGGGGATAGAGCGAGGAATAGAGACAAAGTTGTAGATTCTTTAGTGCTTAGGATGAAGGAGATTGTTGGGGTAAGTACCCCATCAAATAGAGAAGCTAAGTCTGAGTTTTTTATTGATGAAGCTGGAATAGATACACAGGCTAAGTCCGAACTTCCTGTAGTGTTTAGTGACACCATTTTTGTAGAGGGGTTAAAAAACTTTGAGTTTGACAGTGAGTACGACGCGGTTGTTCGTAGCACTATGGATGATTTCGCTTTCTTAGTGCCCAAGAATCAAGCAGGTGAGTTCGCATACAGCATTCGAAACAATGGTGACGGAACAGTTACTATAGAGGCTCACTCTGATGTTAAGCCTGCTGTTGTAATTGATGATGTTGGTGACGGGGAGTCTCTTGGCGAGGCTGTTTCTAAACCAAAAGAAGGTCTTGAGGCAAGAGATCTCAATATAGACGGAAGATCTTTGCTAGGCAGGGATGTAAACAGGGCTGATATTTTAAGCGAATCCGAAGGGATAAAAGGATTAAGAACTAGAATTTTAGGTTTTGATAGAACGAAAAAAAAATCTGGGGTAAGGGATTTATTTAGAAATCCAGACATAATAACTGCTCATAAGTCCCTCAAAGAAGCTATCAATCTTGTTTCTCAGCTTAAAGAAATGGCTAGGCTTACCGTTAATGAACAAAACTTAAAAGAAGGTGAAATAGGATTTATATCTGTAGCACAAACCTTGCTGGGGGATAGGTCCACCCTGGGAAACCCGTTAGTATTTAAAGAAATCTTAACTGGCTCTAGAAATGCTATTTCTGAGGATGGTGGAGATATAAAAGAGTTATACGTTTCAGCACCTGATCTTATGCGAGCTTTAAACGCAAGGGGGTCTAACAAAAACTTAACACAAGCCCAACAAAAGCTTAGAAATAAATTAAAGTCATTTCTTGTTGTCTCTGGAAACCAAGAATTAATTGAGTTGCAGAACGCGCTTAACGATGGGGCCGCTATAGATTCAATCAGTGAATTTCAACGTGAGGCCATCATAGAGGCCCTTATAAATAATTCAGATGATTTTACCTTTAAGGACAGAACTGAAATCGCTGAAACTTTAATATTTAACGAATCAAGAAGAGAAATAGATAAGCTTAAACTAGAAGACATATACGAAAAACACAATGACGAGACATGGAGAGAGGCAGGAATTGATTTAGCTGAGATCGTTTCCTTTACTAGAATTCCGTTTAAGCACGCTGGTTTTACTACTAAAATGGATGGAACAAAAATCGTAAAGATAGAAGGGTTCCATGCCGACCAAGACCCAAATAAAAGTAGACCCTTTAGAGGTATTGTAGTTCCAGAGGTATTAACTGACTCAGACGGAAATGCAGTTCCAAAAGCTGAAATTAAAATACCAAAATCTGACCAACTGTATTCTTTGGCTGATGTTTTTCCTGGTTTAGAAATAAAATTTGACAAGAAAAAAGGAAAAGAACAGGTCAGCAAAAGGATTGAAGAGTTAACCGAAGAAGAGCAGCAAAAATCTCTTTCAGCCAGGGCTGCTATTTCTGCTATAACTGCAAAAGCTTTTGATTCCGACAACTCAACAAGAGATCCAGAATCAAGAGATTTAGGGTTAGATCTAGACAATCAAACTGAGCTGCCGTTTGAGCCTAACAACCTAAACTCATTCCAGGCCTTTATGGCTCGTATGGATCAGTTGTTCGCTAACAAGTATGCAAACGTTATGCGTTTGCAGAAAACCATCGAGAAGGCCAAGGGTAAGGTAGTCGAGTTGAGTAAGGACTTTATCAATGCTGAGGCCCTTTTGTACGGTAAAACAGCTAATGATCTTGACAAGCTGGACGGTAAGGTAAAAGATATCTCTCTAGAGATGAAGGACAAAGGTCTTAGCTCCGAGGATGTATCAGAGTATCTTATAGCAAGACACGCGAAAGAACGTAATGCTGTCATCTCCGAGCGTACAGAGGGTAAAGACGAGGCTGGTAGTGGTATGACCAATGAGAGGGCTGACGAGATCATGAGCAGCCTTTCGCCCGAAAAGAAAGCTGCTCTTGAGTCAGTAGCCGCCAAGGTTGATGCCATCACAGCAGACACTAGAAAGACTATGGTAGACTTCGGTCTCGAAGAGAAGTCTACAATCGACGCCTTTGAGGCTATGTTCCAAAACTATGTACCTCTTGGGGGTTTGGCTTTGGATGAACAAAACGCAGACACCTCACTTTACCCAACAGGCGGAGCAGGCATGAGCGTGTACGGAGATACAACGAAGCGGGCTAGAGGTCGTAAGAGCGAAGCACAGAACGTATTAGCACAAGCCATTGCACAGAACGCAGCTGTACACGCCAAAGCACGTAAGAACGAAGCACTATCATCACTTTATAATCTCGTAAAAGACAACCCTAACCCTAAGGTATGGAGGCTCGCTAAGGAGGTTCCGTTCGATGCGCAGAGCGCTGTGGGCGTAAGAGTAAATGGTGAGCAACAGTTCATTGTGTTTGCCAACCCAGACATGGCTAAGTCGTTGAAGAACATGGGTGTTGAGAAGCTCGACCTTTTCAGTAAGGCTATGCGTAGGTTCTCTGGATTCCTAAGACGCTCATTTACAACGGCTAACCCTGAATTCATAATCTCCAACTTTGCGAGGGACATCCAGTCAGCGTTGTTTAATGCTATGGCGGAGGCAGACATTCCAGGTGGGCAGATCCCAGGGCGTCATATCGCGGCTAAGGTAATGACCCGCGTGAAGCAAACCTTGCCAGCCCTTCTTAAAAACGCAGTAGGTAAAGACCTCTCTCCAGAGATGGCAGCGTACTTTGAAGAATTCAAAGAAGATGGAGGTCAGACGGGATGGGGTTTTGTAAAAGACGTAGGCACAATTGCAGCTGAAATCGAAGCTGAAATCAACGAGAAGAGCAAAGCGAAGAGAGCCGCCGAGTGGATGGCGAAGAACAGCATAGACGTTATAGAGAATATAAATGATGCTTTCGAGAATTCTGTTCGTCTTGCAGCATATATCGAAGCTCGAAAAGCGGGAGTAAGCAGAGAGAAAGCAGCAGAGCTTTCTAAAAATATTACTGTAAACTTCAACAGATCGGGTGAGCTTGGCCCAATGGCGAACGCATGGTACATGTTCTTCAATGCGTCTGTGCAGGGTACCGTAAGACTTGCTCGATCACTGGGGACACTGAAAGACATCCGAAAACCTAACGGAGAACTTGAGTCCTGGCATAAGCGCCTTAACGGAGCCCAGAAGATGGCCTTTGGGCTGTCCTTGACTACTGGCATGCTTACAATGATTAACATGGCTATGAGTGAGGATGATGAGGATGGAGTTTCTTTTTATGAAAAAATTCCAGACTACGAAAAAGAGCGCAACTTAATCATCATGTATGATGGGAAAAATTATCTTAAGATACCTCTTCCATACGGCTTTAATGTGTTTGCAAACATAGGCAGCTCTATGGCTGAGGCCGCGAACGGACAAAGGGAACCGTTAGACGCGGGCATGTTCTTGTTGAACTCTGCGTTTAGCTCGTTCTCACCAATCAGCTTTGGGCAGTCAAAAGATGCGGCAAAGTACTTAGCTAAAGGTGCGGCACCAACTATACTTAAGCCATTCGTTGATATCGCTGTAAACGAAACCTATTTTGGCAGCTCTGTGTATAGGGAGCAGTTTCCAGTAGGGGCGCCTAAACCGCAAGCCGAGATGTCGTACCGATCACCTGAAGGGATAAAGAGTTTCTTTAAGTGGATTAACGAAGCCACAGGCGGAAGTGAACAGGTTCCAGGGGCTGTTGATTTCAACCCAGACAAGTTTTGGTACGCGTTTGAATATTATATTGGGGGTGCTGGTCAGTTCGTCACTCGATCACTCGGAACAGGCAAGGACTTGTTTGAAACCATCAAGGAGGGGAAGAAAGTGCCTATGAAGGCGAACGACTTCCCATTCATAAGAAAGTTGTATGGCGAGGCGTCAAAGTACTATGACTCAGACAAATACACTGAGAACGCTAATCTAGTTTCTCAGCTGTATAAAGAAAGGAAAGAAGCGGAAGACAAAAACGACAAGCGGTATAAAGGGGTGATGAAGTTAGAGTCCACTCGCAAACTAACAGAAAAAAAGATCAAGAGACTTCGTAAGCTTCGAAAAGAAGCGAGAGATATAGAGAACTACGTAGAAAGACAGAACAGAATTTATGAGCTATACGAAAAAGAACGGAGCCTCTTGATGCAGTTTAACAAGCAATACGAACAAATCCGTGGAGAAAATTAAAGACACAAAGCTAGGGGATTGGCTCAAAGAAAAAGCTCCAGGCATACTAGACACCGTTGGTGACTTGCTTCCAAATCAAGGGGGCCTAGGCATAGTAAAGAATTTGCTAGACAGAGACCCTGACGTATCTCCAGAGGAAGCTAAGGCAATCGTTGATGCAGAGATCGCTTATCAAGGCAATGTTACAGAGCGATGGAAGGCAGATATGGCGAGTGACGTAAAACTAGCTAAGGTTATAAGACCTTCAATGTTAATTGCTTTAGTTGTTGTTTTTATTGTCGTTATGTTTTTAGACAGCTTTGATAATCAACCATTTAACGTTAAAGATAGTTACGTATCTTTGCTAGAAGTATTAATGTTAACTGTATTCGGGGCCTACTTTGCTGGAAGGACCGTAGAAAAAACCATGAGGTGATGTCGGAAAATGTAAGCCACATTGAGTTTATAGGCGTGGCAATGGCACTTGTAGGCGGGTGGATAAAATTTCAGGCTGAATACAACAAGCTTTCTGCTAGGGTAAATACTTTGGAGATGGAGAACGGTGAGTTCAAGGCTGACGTAAGGCAGATGATGAAAGACATCCAGGAGATTAAACTGTTGCTTGCGAAGAATCAAGTTCAATGAGGTTTTTATTTCTCGCGCTATACCTACTCTCACAGTACGTGGTTGTAGGGCAGGACTCTTGTGTCGTATTTAATGATCAGGAGGGCTTTCAAGCGAGGTTTATGGGTATGCCTTATGTTGATCCTCAATGGAAGGAGATAAACTATGTAGTACACGTACACCATACGGACAGCTTCCCAAACAGCTATGTTTCAGAGTCGGTGATCATGTCTGCTCATGAACACCTCAATGAAGAGTTTGACGAGGCAATGTTAACCTTTGACCTTGTAGCAATTCTGTATCATGACTTCGATGAATTTTGGGGCGCTCCTACAATATTAGAGCCAAATAACGTCTGCATACCCTATAGTCAAAGTGGTTTTATATGGATGGATGGGTATGTGGAGGATTTAATTTGGGATAGAGAATCTTTTATGAACGTTCACATCTTCCCCCAGTTTTGTAGTGGGATATTGGGCTTTGCTTGGACCGCCTACTCAACCTACACAGACTTAGATGGAGTATGGGTAAGGACCGATGTGTTCGGGAACGAAGGCCCTCAACTAGAATCTGATGTTTATAACGAGAATAAAACGTTGATACACGAAGTAGGGCACTTTGTTAGCTTGCATCATGTGTTCAGGAGCGTAGAGTACTGCGGAGAAGATCTTGGGGATTGCCTGGAGACAGGAGATTACGTGTGCGACACGCCGCCGACTAAACTCAACTGGAGCTGTGAAAACCCTATTTGCCCGCCTGGAGCTTACGGCTACACCCCTAATAACCACATGGATTACTACGTGGATTCATGCAGAACTAATTTTACCCCTGGTCAAATAGAGCGCATGCACGCTGCACTTCCTGTGTTGCGTCCTGGTCTCACGGATCAGCCAGCTTTCTGCTTGGGGGACCTAAATAATGATTTAGTCGTAGGGCAAACAGACTTCCTAATGTTCCTTGCTAACTGGGGGGATATTTCCTGGGGGGAAGGCGATCTGAACGGCGACGGCTATTCAACCGTTATGGATTTTCAAATTCTTATAGCGAACTACGGAACGATATGCTTTGGGGCGGAACTCGACCCATTCTACAGGGAAGAGCAGTTTAATTACCCCAAACAAGAAAGGGGCCGAAGCCCCTTCCCGTCTAGGTGGTAAAGCTGGGATATCCAGCACTGATCAATCCTCTTCATCGTACTGGGCATGCGCCTCCTTCGCAGTC
>Ga0209630_10000914_pt1 | contig 33261 bp, 27 predicted proteins | sample COG_01_FD_184745 | JGI IMG/M metagenome (GOLD analysis project Ga0209630, IMG submission 184745) | Pelagic Microbial community sample from North Sea - COGITO 998_met_01 (SPAdes) (version 2) | ecosystem: Environmental > Aquatic > Marine > Neritic zone/Coastal water | place: Helgoland, sampling... | reverse complement strand
TTTTACTTGTCATCATCGTTTCCTCTTGGGTTAACGATGAACTAAAACTATCTCTTAGACAATCAGGCTAGTTGGTCCACATGGTGCTGACGGGGTACACCTCAAAAATATTGAATGCCGATGGTGCCGTCATGATTACCGGTTCACATAATCCGGCAAACTATAACGGCTTTAAAATGGTGCTGGATAACAAACCATTTTACGGAAAAGATATCCAGAAGCTCGGCAAAATTGTCTCAGAAGGCGATTACGAATGTGGCAAAGGTTTTACTGTCTATAGTAGCGTGATAGAGGAATACATTAATCGCCTTGGTGATGATTACGTCGGTGAAAAAGAATTAAAAGTCGCTTGGGATGCCGGTAATGGTGCAACAGGACCTTTTATACATGCATTGACGCGACACATACCTGGTGAACATATCATCATTAATTCAAAAATTGATGGTACATTCCCGAATCACCACCCTGATCCAACTGTTCCAGAAAATTTAGTTCAGTTACAAGAAGTAGTGAAAAATGAAAAGTGTGACTTAGGTATTGCCTTTGATGGTGATGGTGATCGGCTTGGTGTTATTGATAGTCAGGGCCGAATTATCTGGGGCGATCAATTAATGAGTATCTATTCAGAAGATGTATTAAAAGATAATCCAGGCGCTACAATTATTGCTGATGTTAAGTCGAGTGATTTCTTATTTGAAGATATTAATAGTAAAGGCGGTAATGCGATCATGTGGCGTACCGGACATTCATTAATTAAAGAAAAGATGTCTGAAACCGGGGCATTACTTGCCGGTGAAATGAGTGGACATATTTTCTTCAACGATAAGTATTATGGTTATGATGATGCGCTTTATGCCGCGCTACGCTTAATCAGCATACTTTCCAGAAGTGAAAAAACACTCGCAGAAATAAAAGATGATATGCCTACCATGGTCAATACCCCTGAAATGCGTTTTCAATGTAATGATGAAATAAAGTTTCAGATAGTTGATGACGTAAGAGCACGGCTAACTAAAGCCGGTGTAAAGATTAACTCGCTTGATGGTGTTCGCGTTAACTCAGATGAAGGCTGGTGGTTGTTACGCGCTTCTAATACGCAAGATGTTCTAGTCGCACGTTGTGAAGCGAGTAATGATGAAGATTTGGATTTACTAAAGAGGACTGTTTTTGATCAGCTTAAACAAAGTGGTGTTCATGCCGCTTGATAATTATAAATACATTTTTTAAATTATTTAAATCTACCTTTACTTTTGCCTGGACTAATTATCCAGGCATGTTTTTTGTCATTGAGTATTGATAAATTATGGGTCTTGAGAGTAATGACTCACTGAGAAAGCATATTCCTTATATCTCTATCAAGTATGTGCTCGTCACCAAGATTCAGCTCGACTAAACGTTTAAGAATTGACACACTTTCAAGGTCAATGCTGACGCATTGAAAACCCAAGGTTTCATTTTTGATATGAACTTGTTTAACATTCATATTGATAATTGAATCATGATCTTCTAATACAACGCTTATATCGAATTCATCATTATCACTGTGATTCCAGTTTTTAGGTCTCGTGACAAGTACACCTTTTAACGAAATATCGATTAGCTTTGAAGCCCAATCACCATCATCGCCGTGTAAAGTCACAGGAGCGTCAAAGGCAATGCGATTAAATTGACGTTTATCTGTGTAAATCGCTTGAATACTCATGCTTGTCTCCAGTCTGATTTAATCCAAAGAGCGTGTTATCACTCTTGCTGTTTGAGTGCATAACCATCATCTGTACGGCTTTGCACTTGCAACAGATAGCAATGCAAAATTCAGACCGAATGAAAATTATTCGTTACTTTCTAGAGTTTCATCAAGCATCTTTAGACGTGCCATTTTTACTGCATTTTCAGAGACTTGTGTGATTTCTACAAGGTAATTGTCGATTTTTAAAGTGGTGCCTGATTCCGGGATAAATTCCAGATGTTCTAACAACAGTCCATTTAAAGTTTTGGGTCCATCAGTAGGCAGGCTCCATCTCAATTGACGGTTTATTTCACGCAGATGAACTGAACAGTCAATTAGGTAGAATTTATCTTCTTGGCTTTGAATATCAAGATTATGAGTTTGCATGTCTGTCGTAAATTCTCCGACAATCTCTTCCAGTATATCTTCCAGTGTTACCAAGCCCTGTATGACACCATATTCATCAACAACTATCCCAAAGCGACGCTTATTGCGTTGAAAATTCATCATCTGAGTATGCAAAGGTGTGCCCTTGGGGACGAAATAACTATCGATCAAAATTTCTTTGATAGCCTCATGGGTAAGCTCATTTTTATCTGTCATGAGCCGAGCTATACGCCGTAGATGTATCACTCCGACAATATTATCGATGTTAGATTGGTACACCGGTAAGCGAGTGTGCTGGCAATGGCTTAGTTGTTCTATTATTTCATTAATGGGATCGTCTAGGTCGATGGCAGCAACTTCATTCCTGGGTACCATGATGTCATCAACAGTTACATTTTCCAGTTCCAGAATATTGATCAACATGCGCCGATGACGCTGTGGTATCAAGTGTCCGGCTTCCAATACGACAGTTCTTAACTCTTCCCGTGACAGGTGACCATCTCCTTGGTCATCTAAGCTAATTCCAATCAGGCCTAATAAGCCATTTGAAACCCAATTTATTAGCCAGACTGCTGGATATGCTAGTTTCATCATCGGTGCAAGGATGTAACTAGCAGGAAATGCAATGAGCTCAGGTTTAAGCGCGGCTATTGTCTTTGGCATTACTTCCGCGAAGATTAAAAACACCATTACCAACACGATAGGCGCTAATGCGACACCTAAATCACCCAATAAACGAATCCCTACCAGCGTTGCTATTGAGGCGGCCATGAAGTTAACCAGGTTATTTCCAAGTAGAATAAGACCAATAAGGCGGTCAGGTCTTGCCAGAAGCTTTTCAGAAATAATTGCGCTACGTTTACCCTCTTTTGCCAAATGCCTTAGACGATAACGGTTTAAGGCTATCATGGCGGTTTCTGAGCTGGAGAAAAATGCAGAAAAAATAACTAAAAAGAATAGGGTTCCTAATAGAACCGATACCGGAATGTCGTCCAAAAAATGCTAACCTCAATTGTGACCAGTGGGTATTGTGCTGGATCCCCCCGTACCTATGTCAAGTTATAGCGTGAATTATCTGCGCTTAAACGCGCTGTAGTACGACTTCAAGGACGAATTTTGAGCCGAAGTAGGCGAGTAATAATGCTGTGAAACCACCTAAGGTCCAGCGGATGATTTGTTTTCCACGCCAGCCCGCTGACCAGCGGCCCCAAAGTAAAATCGCATAGATGATCCAAGCTACCATCGATAATATGGTTTTATGTGCCAGATGTTGGGCAAAGATGTCATCAATAAACATTGTTCCGGAGGCAAGACTAAGGCTCAACATGAAAAAACCGATGACGATAATTTGTACAAGTAGAACCTCCATTACCTGCAGAGGAGGTAGTGTGTTCATGATAATAGAGGCATGTTTTTCCTTAATCAGCTTTTCTTGTACGGCGAGCATAATCGCCTGAACAGCGCTAATCATTAATAAACTGTAGGCGCAGATAGATAACAAAATATGAATGCGCAAACCCACTGTTAAGGATTCACTCAACAGGCGTTGATCCGGTATAAAAAGCTCGAGCAAAATAGCTAAGCCAGCGGCTGGAAAGAGTATCAAGAGCAGATTTTCCAACGGGCGTAACAAGGAAGACAGCAATACGATTAATGCGACTAGCCAGCTTACCAACGAAATAGCGTTGAAAAATCCAAAATCAAATCCACTACCTAAAATAATCGACTGATATAGTAAGTGACCATGTAAAACAATGCCGATAGCGCCTGATATCAGCGCGATTGCTCGTCGCTTGTTAAATAATTCTGACGACGTAATTATTCTGGCACCTAGCAGGCAAGTCGATGTCAGGTAAAGAAATACAGCTGCAATAGCTTGAAGACTCATAGTTCAATATTATCTATGGGGATAAGTAGATGATTGCATATTCTGACGGGCTGTAGAAGTGTTGATTCTATTGCAAACATGCGAATGATTTTTTTATGTTATTGGATTAATAAGTTAGAATAACCGACTATTTTACTAAAATGAAATGATGAATCTAAAACACTATGTTTGATGCACTTTCCGATAAATTAACCCGGGTTTTTAAAGACCTACGTGGCCATGGCCGTCTAAGTGAAGAGAATATCAGTGCTGGCCTACGTGAAGTGCGTATGGCGCTGCTTGAAGCCGATGTCGCCTTGCCAGTTGTGCGTGATTTTATCCAGCATGTCCGTGATAGATCCTTGGATAAAGAAGTAGTCACCAGTCTCACCCCTGGACAAGCACTGATTAAGATCGTTAATGAAGAGTTGGTTTCCCTCATGGGAGAAAGCAACGAGCCATTAAATCTCAAAGCACAGCCGCCTGCCGTCATTCTTCTGGCGGGATTACAAGGCGCAGGTAAAACGACCACCGCTGCAAAATTGGGTCGTTGGATTAAACTAAAAGAAAATAAAAAAGTCGCTGTAGTGAGTTGCGATGTATATCGACCAGCGGCTATTAAACAATTACAGACTTTGGCAAATGAAAATGATTTAGTCTGGATAGAAAGCAAGGAAACTGAAAATCCGGCTATCATCGCTGCCAATGCGGTAGATACAGCCAGACGTCAGCTTATAGATGTACTCATTGTTGATAGTGCAGGGCGCTTGCATATCGATGATGAGATGATGCAAGAAATTCAAACTGTGCATGACAAGATAATGCCAGTCGAGACTTTGTTCGTTATCGATAGCATGATGGGGCAAGATGCCGTAAATGCAGCAGCTGCATTTAATAACGCATTACCACTAACTGGCACTATCTTGACCAAGACTGATGGCGACGCACGTGGTGGTGCAGCATTAACCGTCAAGCATGTCACTGGAAAGCCAATTAAATTTATTGGTACTGGTGAAAAAAGTGATGCATTAACGCCATTTCATCCAGAACGTATTGCTTCACGAATATTAGGCATGGGTGACGTTCTGAGTCTGATTGAAGAAGTAGAAGAAAAAACAGATCAAAAACAAGCCCTTAAATTAGCCAAGAAACTCAAGACTGGAAAAGGTTTTAATCTGGAAGACTTTCGTGACCAATTAAAACAAATGAGTGGTATGGGGGGAATTGCTGGCTTGATGGATAAAATACCGGGAATGTCACAATTGCCGCCCGGTGCAGCTGCCCAAGTTAATGATAAGGAGTTTGTTAAATTAGGTGCGATTATTGATTCAATGACGCGCAAGGAACGAGTCGACCCCACGATTATTAATGGCTCACGCAAAAAACGCATTGCATCGGGTTCTGGCACACAAATTCAAGACATCAATAAACTGCTAAAACAATTTAAACAAATGCAAAAGATGATGAAAAAAATGACTGGCAAAGGCGGCATGCAGAAGATGCTGCGCGGGATGGGCGGCAATATGCCTCCACCGGGGATGCCATTTAAATAAGAATGACTGACGAAACAGAAAAGTCGGCTCTAGATTATCATCGCTTTCCCAAACCCGGGAAGATTGAAATATCCGCAACCAAACCGTTGGCAAACCCACGTGATTTAGCCTTGGCTTATAGCCCAGGTGTGGCTGAACCTTGCAAAGCTATCGCAACAGAAAGCCGGATGGCGGCTGAATTAACTGCACGGTCAAATCTCGTTGCCGTTATCACTAATGGTACTGCTGTTTTAGGTTTGGGTAATATAGGCCCTCTTGCAGCAAAACCTGTTATGGAAGGAAAGGCGGTACTGTTCAAAAAATTTGCCGGTATCGATGTCTTTGACCTTGAGATCAGCGAAAAAGATCCGGATAAGTTGATTGATATTATTGCTAGTCTAGAACCTACTTTTGGTGGCATTAATCTGGAAGACATAAAGTCGCCAGAATGTTTTTTGGTCGAAGGCAAATTACGAAAACGCTTAAAGATCCCTGTTTTTCACGATGACCAACATGGCACGGCAATTATTGTTGCAGCCGGAATTATTAATGCACTTAAAATTGTTGGTAAAGATATTTCTCAAGTTAAGCTGGTGACAACAGGTGCCGGTGCTGCAGGCATTGCTTGTCTTAAGTTGCTCGTTAAGTTGGGCATGAAAAAAGATAATATCATTGCCGTTGATCATGTCGGTGTTATTTATAAATCTAGGCGCGTTGAACAAACACCACACAAACGCATGTTTGCTAGCAATACTAAATTAAGAACACTCTCTGATGTGATGAAGGGTGCAGATATCTTTCTTGGATTATCAGGACCAGGTGTTTTAAAACAGGAAATGGTCAGAAGCATGGCAGACAATCCTATCGTGTTTGCATTAGCGAATCCTATACCGGAAATATTGCCTGAAGAGATTAAGGCGGTACGTGATGATGCGATAATTGCAACGGGGCGTTCGGACTATCCTAATCAGGTTAATAACGTATTGTGTTTCCCCTTTATTTTTCGTGGTGCGCTTGATGTTGTTGCGACTACTATCAATGATCAAATGAAGATCGCTATGGTTCATGCCTTGGCAGAGATGGCCACGGAAGAGACACCAGAAGCAGTTGCTGCGGTCTATGGCGGTGAAGAATTGAAGTTTGGCAGAGAATATTTAATTCCGAAGCCTTTCGATCCAAGACTAATTGTTAAGCTGGCGCCAGCAATAGCACAGGCGGCAATGGACAGTGGTGTTGCTACGCGACCGATTGAAGATATGGAAGCCTATCGCCAGCATTTATCACAATATGTGTTTGAATCAGTCATCTTGATGAAGCCTCTGTTTGAAAAAGCTAAAAGTGATCCTAAGCGACTGGTTTATGCGGAAGGTGAAAAAACCAAGATTCTCCATAGTGTGCAATCGGTACTCGATGAACGATTAGCAAAACCAATATTGATCGGTGATCCAGATACGATAGAAAACAGAATAAAACATATGGGGCTTCGCCTTCGACCCGGCATAGATGTTGAGATCATTAATCCTAAAGAGTACATGGAAAAGATGGAAATTGATCAAACAGGTCTGACTGAGACTAATACTTGTGTGGCAACAAAAATGCTGCAATTAGGAGAGGCTGACGCCATGATCTGTGGTACAGATGGACATTTTCACGATCACCTTGACCACGTAACTAGAGAGCTGGGTATTCATGAAGAGCTAAATCAGGCAGCAGCAGTCAATGTTTTACTGCTTAAGAAAGGTGCATTTTTTATCTGCGATACAGCAGTAACAGTTGATCCCACTGCCGAACAAATTGCCGACAATACTTTATTAGCAGCCGAAACAGTGAAACGTTTTGGTTTAACGCCAAAAGTGGCATTACTGTCTTTTTCAAATGGTGATGATATTGATTCTGAAACTGGCAAGAAGATGACTGCGGCAATGGAGATTATTCATAAACAGGATCCTGATTTAGCAGTGCAGGGGCCGATTCGAGCAGATGCGGCTTTGCTGAGTGATATACGCCGACGGGTACTGCCGTATTCAAAATTGGTTGAGAATGCAAACCTGTTGATCATGCCTAATCTCGATGCTGCAAAGATTGCATATGATATGGTCAAGGTTCTGGGTGAGGCTGTATCAATTGGTCCAATTTTGGTTGGACTTAACCATCCGGTACATATTCTGACACCTTCATCTACGGTACGACGAATAGTGAATGCTAGTGCAATTGCTGTCGTTGATTCGCAGATTAAAGCAAATGAATCAAGGTCACTATTAGAAGAAGTTTAGTACAGGTTGTACTGGTCAGGGTCGAAAAAATAGATCCTGCATATTCGACATTCCCTACGTCCATGTAGGTCATTTTTGTCTTAGTCACCACCTGTAGGCGCTTTTGGCGATGCAGGAGCAATTGCCGAGGAAGGCTAGAGCTGGAGAGTCCGTAGCGACGAAATTTAGAAGTTAAACAGTCTTCTTTCGGGCTTTAGCATAAATGTCGCAAGAAGGGTGGCAATCGTAATACTTGAAAAACAAACCAGACTCCATTCAGGAATACTTAATCCTATAAATTGCCATTGAACCTCAGCGCATTCACCAGAGCCAGTGAAGATCATCTTTAATGCTTGTCCAAAAGGAAATACTTCAAGCATATATTCCAGTCCAGGGCCGCACTCAGGCACCAGTTCCGGGGGTAAGTGTTGTAACCATGTTTGCCTACCAGCTATGCCAACACCAACCAAAGCTAAAATAATTAATAGTGTGTTGTATATAATACGAAATATATTTAGAGGGTTATGGATAGCACCAATAAGTGCAACAAGAGCAATCGCTATATAGGTCAATCGTTGAAATGCGCACAGCGGGCAAGGTTCCAGACCTTTGACATGTTCCAAATAGAGGCCAAAGCCAAGTAATGATAGGCAAATAATGAAAAGAGAGATAAAGAACAGTCTTGAAGTCAGCATGGGGTTATTATTTTTATTGTTGGTTTTGATGCAATTTTTTTAAATAAATTATTATCGAATATATATTTATATACGCATAATATCCTTTAGAGACTAAAAATAAAAATCCATTCAAAAAACGATTATCAAAATGTCGCTAAAAACCAACAATGATCGCTGTCAGAATCTTTGAAATCACCTTTCCTATCTTCGCGATAGTCGCAGCAGGCTTGTTTTACGCTAAAAAATTCAGGCCAGACATGGCGCTTCCAAATCGCTTGAACATGGACATATTCATCCCCTGTCTGCTATTTAGCGTGTTGATCGAACGTGGTGGTGTTGCTGATCTGTTTGGCGGGTTGGCACTCGCAATTACGCTAGTAATACTACTCTCGGGTTTGGTTTCGCTGATAGCTGCGCGTTTATTTCAAATCGATCCGCGTAGTTTATGTCCGCTAACGCAGGTAATCTGGGCTTGCCATTAGTCGTATTAAGTTTTGGCGAAGCAGCACTACCCGCAGCGGTGATTTGTTTTATTGTCTGTAATTTTTTGCACATCACATTGGGTAGGTACTTGTTAAATAGACAATCTAATATTCAAAAAGTCTTTTTCTCGCCATTGATTCTGGCAGTTGTGTTGGCATTGATATTAAGTTTATTACAAATGAAAGTATCCCAGACGTTATTAGAACCAATACGAATGTTAGGCAATATTGCCGTACCGTTATTATTATTTGCGCTTGGTGTTCGTCTTATTGATATAAAAATGTCTGAGTGGAAGATTGGATTGTCAGTCGCATTGCTCGCTCCAATATGTGGTGTCGCTATAGTTTTTCTGATTACGCCGTTCATAGACTTAACGCGATTAGAGCAGGGTGTTTTATTTTTGTTCGGAGCGTTACCACCAGCAGTGATGAATTTTATATTTGCTGAACATTATAATCAGGAACCATCAAAAGTAGCAGCGATGGTTTTATTTGGAAATGCGTTTGCAGTTGTTTCTATTCCATTGGCGTTGGTTTATGTATTGCCGAGGTTTGGTTGATTTAGTTTTCGAGAATAATTAGAAGTAATATGACTCAACTAATAGCAATTAATTAAATATAGATGTAAAAAAATCAACCATTCTTTTTTCACTCCAATACTTTGGGTTGAATGGTGTGTCGCCATAAACAAAATCAACATGCCCGCCTTGTTCTGTAAGTTCTAATGTGACGCTTTCTGATAAATCATCTTCGTTTGGGAGTACGCTTTGATTCATGAAGGGATCATCTTTGCTGTGGAGTATTAGGGTAGGGGTGGTGATGTGTTTTATGAATTGTTTGCAACTGGATTTAGTGTAGTAGTCATCGACGCTATTAAAACCGTGTATGGGAGCGGTGACGTTGTGGTCGAAGGAGTAGAAGTTTGTCCATTCGTTTAGGTTGCTTAATTCTATTGGCGCGGCTTTGTTTTTGAATTTGTCATGCATTTTTTTATTAAGACTTTTTATTAAATAGCGCTGATATACTCTGGAGAATCCGGTCTCTAATTCTTTAGCGCAAATGCCAAGTTCAAAAGGGATTGATATAGCCATTGCTGCAGTTAAAGGACAGTCATTACCTTGTTCGCCTAAGTACTTAATGAGGGCATTACCACCGAGTGAGATCCCTACAGCTGCAATCTTTCTCTTAGGGTAACGTGTTATTAATTCGCTGATAAGGGAATTGATATCGCCGGTATCGCCCGAATGATAGCTACGATCCAAACGGTTATGTCGGCCGCTGCAACCTCGGAAGTGCATAAGTACACCTTGCCAGCCGTAATCCGCTATAGTTCTTAGAATGCCTTGTGCGTAGGGTGAATCTATTGAGCCTTCTAGACCATGGAAGAGAACTATTAGTGGACCTGTTTCTTTTTTATCAGTCCAGGCAAGATCTACGAAATCACCATCAGGTAATTCAAACTCTTCATTAATTAGATTTAATGGAGACGATTTATGAAATAGTCTCGAATACAGGGTTTGTAAGTGACGGTTGGAGCACCACCATGCAGGTTTGAATTCACTTTTGATGATGTTGATTGATGAAGAACCTTAATAATTATTATTTATTATCGATAGCATAAGGTAGATCGATAATTGTGACTTCTTGATTTTGTATTATCAATTTGTCGTTTAACTTATCTAACGCAATTACCGCTAGCGCATAGCATAATCCATCAGGGTGTGTTGCTGAATTTATGACGGTACCTGCCATACTATTAGAATTTTCTGAATTTAGTTGATCACCAATAAACAAGGGTTGCTCTGATTGTATCAGGCTGAGACGTTTTTTTACTTCTCCACGATAATGTAAGCGCGCGATGACTTCCTGGCCTGGGTAACAACCTTTTTGATAACTTAATCCTTTCAGGGCATCAAGGTTAAGCATTTGTGGTAAATATTTTTCCTGAGTTAAAGATGTTATCCAAGGCAACCCAGCAAGAATATCTAACAGATTCCATATGTCACTTCCTGACATTGCTAAACTATTTTTAAATTGCGATACGTTTTGTTTCAATGCTTCAATGCCACCTGTAATCAGGAAACGGTCAGAACCATCGGGATGACAAATAACAATTAAGCCATCAAAGGCGTTTACTTCGCCAGCTTTTTTCGGAAAGTTTTTTGTTAATGAGGCAATATCATTACAATTGGGTAGAATATTGGCTAGGCCAAGCAAAGGTGATGCGTCTGAGATATCATTTATTGTCACATCAGAACGCATGACAAACATTCCCAGTCTTTTCTGTACAAATTCTTTTAAGTCTTCTTTGAATATCAGCAGGTAAGCAATTCCGGTGTTAATGATTAAGAAATTTGTAATTAACTGGCCTTTAGGATTACACCATGCGGAAATTTGCGCGGCAGGTTCTTCAATAAGGTTCAAGTCATTGATGAATTGTCCATGTAAAAAAACATGACGGTCATTCCCGCCAACGGCCAGCATTGCAAAACCAGAAAGGGGACTGACTAAGGGATTTTTTGAAATATTGATGTCTGAATCATTAAAAGCGACGACATCATTGTTTAGTATTGTTGCTCCTTCCTGTTCAAGAAAGGCTTGCCATGTCTCTTGCATAATTGTGATTCAATCTATTTGTCTGGATTGTCGAATTAAGACAATGATGTTTTTCATACCATCATTTTTCGGTTCATTTTTTCCCATTATCCAGTTGAGTATATCAAGATCTGCTTCATCCAGTAGTTGTGCAAATGCATTTTTATCAGCATCACTCAGTGTGTCATAGGATTGATTTAGAAACGTCTGCAGGACTATATCCATCTCCCGTATTCCACGGCGACAACGCCAGAGAAGACGGGAACGTTCTACTTCCATCTTATAGCGTACGAGACAACATCAACTTTTTAATTTCAGCGATTGCTTTCGCTGGATTTAATCCCTTTGGACAGGCGTTAGTACAATTCATAATAGTATGACAGCGGTAAAGACGGAATGGGTCTTCCAGATCATCTAGACGTTCGCCGGTAAATTCATCACGGCTATCCGCAATCCAGCGATAGGCTTGTAATAAAATAGCAGGACCTAGATAGCGATCACTATTCCACCAATAACTCGGACAACTGGTTGAACAGCAGGCACACAAGATACATTCATATAGACCATCAAGTTCAGCACGTTCTTCTTTTGATTGGAGCGTTTCTGCATCCGGTGGGGGAGCAGTTTGAGTTTGCATCCAGGGCTTAATTGATGCGTATTGCGCATAAAAGTGTGTTAAATCCGGAACCAGATCTTTTATTACAGGCATATGTGGTAATGGGTAGATAGCAACATCACCTTTATATTCAGAAATTGCCGTGGTGCATGCCAGTGTATTGGTGCCACCGATATTCATTGCGCATGAACCACAGATACCTTCGCGACAAGAGCGGCGGAAGGTCAATGTAGAGTCAATTTCGTTTTTAATATAGATGATGGCATCAAGTACCATTGGGCCACAGTTATCAAGGTTGATTTCATAGCTATCTAGCCTAGGATTCTCGCCGGAGTCCGGTTCCCAGCGATAGACTCGAAAGGTTTTCTTATTCGTTGCGCCTTCAGCATTTTCAAAGGTTTTACCAGGTTTAACCTTGGAGTTTTTGGGTAATGTAAATTCAGCCATAGTTATGTCTCTGTTTTTATAATTCGATTAGTACACACGTTTCTTTGGTGGAAATACATCAACGTCGTCTGACAATGTGTACATATGTACTGGACGATAATCGAAACTGACTTTGCCTTTGTTATCTATCCAGGCTAGCGTATGTTTCATCCAGTTATCATCATCACGATCTGGAAAATCTTCACGCGCATGTCCACCACGACTTTCCTGACGATTCATCGCACTGTGAATACTGACCATTGCACATTGAAGCAGGTTTTCGAGTTCCAGTGTTTCAACCAGATCGGTATTCCATACCATACCTTTATCCTCAACTTCGACGTCTGCAAAGGACTCCCAAATTTTTGCCATTTCATCGATACCGTGTTGCATCGATTCACCAGTACGAAATACCGCGGCATCGTTCTGCATGGTACGTTGCATCTTATCGCGTATTTCAGACGTTTTTATGGACCCTTTGTTGTATCGCAGCCTATCCAAACGATCGATACCTTCTTGGCCAGCATTAGGCATATCTTTATGTGGCATACCGGGCTTCATGTTTTCTGAACAGTAGTTTGCTGCGGCACGTCCAAACACGATCAAATCGAGTAATGAGTTAGAGCCTAAACGGTTTGCTCCGTGTACAGATACACATGCGGCTTCACCAATAGACATTAATCCTTCAACGACCGTATCCGGCTCTCCGTCTTTTAGCGTAACTACCTGTCCATGGTAATTGGTTTGTATGCCGCCCATATTATAATGCACGGTTGGGATAACAGGGATCGGTTCTTTAGTGACATCAACACCAGCAAATATCTCTGCCGATTCAGCAATACCCGGTAAGCGTTCATTGATAACCTCTGGCCCTAAGTGTTCCAGGTGTAAATGAATATGATCTTTATCTTTGCCAACACCACGACCTTCACGTATTTCCATGGTCATGGAGCGACTAACAACATCACGTGACGCTAAATCCTTAGCAGAAGGTGCGTAGCGTTCCATAAAACGCTCACCTTCCGAATTAGTAAGATAACCGCCCTCACCACGAACACCTTCGGTAATTAAACAGCCTGACCCGTAAATGCCCGTTGGATGAAATTGAATAAATTCCATGTCCTGAAGCGGCAGGCCTGCACGCAGAACCATACCATTGCCATCACCAGTACATGTATGAGCAGATGTAGCCGAGAAATAAGAGCGGCCATAACCGCCCGTTGCTAATACAACTTGATGTGCGCGAAAACGATGAATCTTCCCGTCTTCCAGATTCCAGGCCATCACGCCACGGCAGACGCCTTCGTCATCCATTATTAAATCCAAGGCAAAGTATTCAATAAAAAATTCTGCTTCGTGCTTTAAGGATTGTTGATAGAGCGTATGCAAAATAGCATGTCCGGTTCTATCTGCAGCAGCACACGTTCGTTGTGCCGTCCCTTCTCCATAATTAGTAGTCATCCCACCAAAGGGGCGTTGATATATTTTCCCTTCTTCAGTTCGAGAGAAAGGCACACCTTGATGTTCCAGTTCGATAACAGCAGGCACGGCCTCACGACACATATATTCTATTGCATCTTGATCACCTAGCCAGTCTGATCCCTTTACGGTGTCATACATATGCCAGCGCCAGTCATCCTCCCCCATATTACCAAGCGATGCGCTCATGCCGCCTTGAGCTGCGACAGTATGGCTGCGAGTCGGGAATACTTTCGTAATACACGCTGTTTTTAATCCTTTCGCGGCCATACCAAATGTCGCTCTCAGGCCAGCACCACCAGCACCAACTACAACGACATCGTATTTATGTTCAATAATTTCGTATGATTTTGTCATTATTATTTACAGTCCCAAATAAACCTTTAACACAGCAATTGCGGCGCTAATGCCAGCCAACAATGCAAGAAATTTGACTAGGATCAGACAAGCAATTTTTTGCCATTCTGAGTCGATGTAATCCTCTATGACTACTTGTAGACCTAAGGCTGCATGGTAGTAGAGTGAGATTATAAAAAGCAGCATAAGAACTGCATTTAATGGGTTAGCCAACCAATCGACAACAGTTGCATAATCAGCACCCGTTACCATTACCAGAGAATAGATAAACCATAAACTAAGTGGAATTAGTACTAGAGCCGTTACGCGCTGCGACCACCAATGGTGAACACCTTCTTTAGCTGAACCGAGGCCACGAACACGGCCTATAGGACTTTGCAGGCTCATATCGCACCTCCAAGGAACAGCGTAATTACTGATAAGATAATGCTTATAGCGATACTGGCATATCCAGTCTTATAGACAGTGGCTATTTCCAGACCTTTGCCGGCATCCCAGAATAAATGCCTGATGCCATTTGTGAGATGGATGTAAAACGAAAAAACAAATGCAGCTAGACCGATTTTTCCATACCAGGCAGATGCATGTAATTGCAAACTATTGAAGGCATCTTCACCTGACGCAAGTCCGACTAACCAGCAGGTTAGAAGCAATGCTCCAAGACTAAGCAAGACACCAGTACCTCTGTGAGTGATCGATAAGATCGATGTCAATTGAGGTTTATAGATTTGTAAATGGGGTGATAACGGTCGTTTCACCGATTCCATAATTGATATCCTCTAGAGTAAATTTTTTTGTTTTGACCTGTTGCAAACCTCAAGCCATGTCGGTTTAGTACTTTTTCTAATTCTTTTTGCTAAAAATCGATGCAGCGCCCTTTTTTCTCCCAGTCACCGTATCGTGTAGGTTCAGGACCCTTTGGACCGCCTATTTCTATTAGCTTTGCTTTAGGCTTGGTTTTTTCAGGCTGGAGGGAAGTATTAATATCCTTGTGCCCTTTATTATCTAAATTTTTACTATTATCCATTTTATTTTACATAATAATCCGCGTGTGAAGATGTTACTATCTATATGCTGCATTGCAAGAACGTAATTCTAAGGTTATTTTGAATAAAAATCACGCTAGAATCGCAATATCGGAGAATGGACTCTCAACAATCAGCAATTTTACATGGACAGTTACGAAAACCCCTTTCTTGTTACGTTAAGATTACCCATTCGAGGTTCCTCGATAATCGAAAGCGTACATATTTTAGCCAACACTTTTTGTATTTTTGTACCTTGGTTAACCGGCCTAAACATAAATTTTAAGATAATGCTGACAATTTTGCCTGTTTTGAATTTGTGTTATTTGTACTATAAATACAGGTTTACCCAGATAACAGGGCGTGCGACAGAATTAATACTCAGTCCTGAAGATGATTGGCAGGTAAATACGGTCAATGGTGTAGTGTATGAGGCGACAATAGGCGACTCATTATTTGTACATCCGTTATTGACCATTATGTCATTAAGGTATGGTCGCCATAAGGAATATTTCATTTTTACACCTGAAAATATTGATGCTGACATGTTCAGGCGATTACGTGTCAGGCTTCGCTTTAAAGTAAATGCCGAACGATCAAGTGATACTATGAAATAAAATGTATCCACCATGAAATCCAGAGCTTTCTGAGGGGTGTAAGACTTGTATTTATACTCAGTAATTTACAACCATCATTGAGAATTTCATCGCAAGTTTTGAGTGCCAGTCGATTTAAAACCAAACCCTGTTTAAGGGCAGAGGAATCATTCTTGTGTAAACCGTCATAGCTCTCTTCTAACAATATTTTCAATTCCCTTATTAATGGTGAGAATATGGTTGCCTGATTTATTGAGTGTTTTTGAGCTTCAAACTTCATATTGAGCAAATCACCTTGCTTAATGATATTTTCTGGAATGATACAGCGTGAATCAGTGATATAGGTGTTTGGTTCTTGTAAACAACGAAGATAATGGCAGACAGACCCTAAGGCGCGATAATTTTGTAAAGATAAAGTATTGCTTACTCCCAGTTGAACTCCGCATAGATCCCAGGTTTCGCCGGCTGTTGAATTATATAAAGCCAAGATCGTGGCTAGGTTTTCAGTTTGATCGATGAACAAAAATTTATCGAAATTATTAATAATAGAGTTGAATGATTTTCTTATATTTTCATCGAGTGTGATGAATTCTTTTAAATATCTCGTGATTGGGTGCCGAGGTTGTTGCTGAAAAAGTCGTTCTATCTCTTCTTGCCACCAATGAAGTTTTACTCTTGCGATACCCGGGTCTGAGCATTCCTGAATAATATCGGTAAGTTCATAGAGAAATGCATGTAGTCCTATAATAATCGCTTTATTTTTTTCTTCTTCAAAAAGTGTTGCATAGTAAAGATTGGAGCCATCAGGAATAGCCTTATTAACACAGTAATCGAACGCGATAGTATTGTTAGTTGCAGAATTCACTTAGCTTGTCATGTATCTCAAATGGACTGGAGACCATGCCATCCGCACACCAATCAGCGGGGGCATCACCGTCATCAATATAACCGTAGAGTGCTATCAGTGTTTTAGTGCCAGCACGACGACCTGCTTCAATATCACGCTGGGCATCGCCGATGTATATTGTAGTTGCTGGATCAGCGTGCATTAGTTTGCATGCATGGAGTATTGGGGCAGGGTGGGGTTTTCTTTTTTCGAGTGTATCGCCGCTGATTACGCATGCCGCACGTTCATCGAGACACATCGCCTCGACTAAAGGATCCGTTAACCAGGAAGGTTTGTTTGTTACGATCCCCCAGGGTTTATTCTCACTTTCAAGTGCGAGTAATAGTTCTTCCATACCATCAAACAGGCGTGTTTCATGTGCAATATTGGCCCGGTAGTGATTAAGGAACTCATCACGTATTGATTCAAAGCCAGTGTCTCCTTCTTCCAGATTGAATGCGAGTTTGATCATGGCATTTCCACCAAGTGAAACAGTTGGGCGAATAATCTCCTTCGGGAGAGTGGTTAATTCATATTTTAAACGAATGGCATTGAGCGCATTGGCTAAGTCATCTGCTGTATCAGCTAATGTACCATCCAGATCAAATAAAATGTGCTCGATCATTTATTTTATTTGGCTATGGTATGGAGCAGATAGTTAACGTCAGGTTCTGTGTTTAATGAACATTGACCTGATATTGGATTGTATTGCATGCCAACTAAATCATTCATTTCAAGATTACTTTCTTTACACCATGCAACCAATTCTGAAGGACGAATAAATTTTTCGTATTGGTGTGTGCCTTTTGGTAGAAGTTTTAGCAGATATTCGCCTGTTAGCACGGCAAGAATATAGGCTTTTATACCACGGTTTATAGTTGAAAAGATGACATGACCACCGGGTTTGATCATTTTACTAGCGGCTGCAATTATAGATGCGGGATCTGGCACATGTTCTAACAACTCCATACAGGTTATTACATCAAAGCTATCAATATGATCTTCAGCGAAGCTTTCTGCAGTACTAACGATATAATTGATTTCAAGTTGGTTATCAGCGGCGTGTATAGACGCGGTATTGATGTTTTCTTTACTTGCGTCTAGTCCAGTGACTATAGCGCCTTGCTTAGCCATAGCTTCCGCAAAAATACCGCCACCACAACCGATATCCATGGTTTGTGAATTCTTAAGTGAGACATGCTTTGTTACATAATTTAATCGAATAGGATTTATATCATGCAAGGTTTTAAATTCTCCATCAGAATCCCACCATTGGTCGGCTCTTGAAGAAAATTTTTCCAGTTCTTTTAAATCAATGTTTTCGTTTTCAGTCATTATGTTTTTTTGTAATAAATACTTTAGTTCTGAAACAAGTTTAACTTGTTAACATAAGATATTGAATCAAAAGTTTTATCCCTTGTTAATATATAAAATGACTGTCTTTGATATGCAACGCTATTATTGACGATACATTTTCATATAACCATAATGTTACGCGTTAGGGGAATAAGTACACGCATAACGTTACAAATAGAATCAATACGATAAGGAATAATAATGAAAAATAGATTCGTGGCTAAGTTTAGAATATTGTTAGTAGGTCTTTGCATGACACTTTTGTCTGCTTGTGCAACTACTGGCGCATTAGATGAACGAGATCCGTGGGAAGGGTTTAATCGGGGCGTCTATTCTTTTAATGAAACAATGGACAATGTGCTCTTTGACCCGGTAGGTAAAGTGTACGACTTCATAACGCCTGATTTTATAGACTCTGGAATAACTAACTTTTTTAACAATATTGCTCAGCTTCCTGTAATTGCAAATGACATACTCCAATTTAAATTTGATCAGGCAGTAAATGATACCGTCCGTTTATTCCTGAATTCGACTGTTGGTTTATTAGGCTTTCTTGATGTTTCATCAGAAGCTGGTTTGCCTTCCAGTAAAGCTGACTTTGGCCAAACATTAGCCCTTTGGGGTGTTGATTCTGGACCTTATTTGGTAATGCCATTTTTTGGTCCCGGCACGATAAGGCATGCGGCAGGTTATGCTGTTGATGGTGCGTTGAACCCGTTGGTTTACATAGATAACGATCTGACTAAAGCAGGACTATTATCCCTTGCTTTCGTTGATGTTAAATCAGATTTATTGAGTGCAGTAGACTTGCTTGAAGAAGCAGCGGTTGATAAATATGAATTTACCAAAAATGCCTATTTTGATAAGCGCGCAAGCAAGATAAGTGGTAATGAATTTACGGATTATTCAGAATAATAATCCGTATTATTTAACTTAATAACTACTCAAGAATAAGGCGTGAATCATCCATTCCGATAGCCTTGGCGAACTCGATTAATTTTTCTTGTTTCAACGCAGCCTTTTCACTATCGATACTCGACAATGCCTTTTCTTCAAGGAATTGCTTGTAGATAGAGTCATGCATTCGTTGCATCCGTTTGCTTGGTTTAGCCGAATCATGCTCTTCTTGAGACAGGGCAGACCATGATTTTATGAAGTTGTCCAGATTCTCTTCTGTCCAGTTATGTTGTGTTAAAAAATCAGCAATAAGCGACTCACCAGCCATATTTGTGCTGGTAGTAGTGGGTGTAGTGGGTGCAGTTGCCTGTGCTTTATTAGATGCATTAGATGTTTCTATGGTCGCTGAGCCAGGTGGCTTGGGGTAAAACAAGATCACTACAATAATCAGCGATATTACTATCACAGCGCTGATTGCGATAAACATCAGCGGTGTTTTTTTTCTTTCTGAGGATGGCTGTTGGTTTGAAGGTGAACTATTGGTTGTAGGTCTTTTTTTCGATGGTGTAGAAACAATCTCGGTTTTATCTCTTTTTGCCGTCTCAGTTATAGCTGCTTCTTCCCCAGATGGCATAAGCGGTGGGGGAAAATCTATGGCTTTAACATTTACTTCACCCGCTGTTATAGCTGTTATCAGTTCTACACGCGACTTTCGATAGTCATCTTTATCGATCTCACCTCTAGCATAATCCTTTGCCAGTTCACGCAATGTTTTATTACTCATATCAGACCTATACTTAAATTTAGTTATTAGCCAACATCTTCACGAATTAGACGAAATCCGGTGGCGTCATCAGCATTACCATCATGAGAACGCTCTAGTGAGATGTCACATTTGGAATGGGCATCAGTGTATGCACCTCCACGAGCAGTTGTTGTATTGCCATCAATTACCCACTCTTGCACGTTACCTACATAATTCTTTAAGCCCCAGCCGTTAGATTTTCCTGATTTAACACTGACAATACCGGTGCCTTTAATCAATTTTTCCTGAACTGTTACACGACAATTAAAATCTTTTTTCGGTTGGTTACCACCAGCATTGGCAGCATATTCCCATTCAGATTTAGTTGGAATGCGATAAGTTTTACCGGTGCGTTCAGACAACCACTTAGCGTAGTCTTGTGCTTGCTGCAAACTTATACCGGTGATTGGATCATTCTTTCTTTCCTTATCCTTAATCGGTTTACATGTGCCGCTAAGGATACAATATTTGCTCCAGTCGCTAACAGAGACTTCATATTTAGCTATGGCGAATGATTTCTCAATACCTTCACCATTTGGTACTACTACCATCAGTGGACCACGAGCAGATGAATGAATCATATCGAAACAAATCGCTTTTGCTCGCTTACCGTAACCCGCAAGACGACTGGTACATTCTGAATCACTTGCAATCGGTTTCCATGGCGCCGCTTCAGCAGTAGTCCCGGTACCAGAATCCGTTTTGGCGATACTCTCAGCAGTAATTTCTTTTTCAACTGTTCTTATCTTGGGTTTAGAGACTGGTTTGTATTTAGCAATAAGCCCATCTAAATCGTTTTCAGCTGCTTCATAATCCGGATTGTCGTTCCATTTTTTCTTCACACGTTCTAACAGTTTCTTTGCGATCCTCAGGTCATCATAATTTTCACCTGCTGCTGCTTTGTCTTTTAAATAATCATTATATTCTTCATTAACAGCTTCTATTCTTTGTGCAAGGGCATCTGAAAATTGGACAAATTGAGGGTGACCGGCAAAATCCGTTGCAGCTTCCTGCTGAATTTGTGTTGCCTGGGTCAGTTTACCGGCATTAATAGCGGCGTTTGCATTAGTAAATTGAGCCCATGGTTTAAGTTGTAGCTGTTTTTTCAAATCTGCTAGCGCTGAACTTGCTGGAAATAAACTGGCTGCACTGTTGGCCATATTCGCTGCCGTATTTTCATCAGTACTACGCAGCGTATTAATGCGTTCAGCTAAAACATTGGCGGATGCATTACTAAATTCCGCAAATCGTGCTGGATCGGCGCTAGCAATTTGATTTACTTTCAATTTGACGTCGCTCGAGAATGAGACAGATGTTTTAAATAGCTTTGTTAATTCTAAAATATTTGCTTCGGCCTGGTATTCAGTTTTTAAATCGTTTAACTGAATATTACCTGGGTCTATTTTTAAACCTCCTGTAACGAAGTCGAAAGCAGTTGAGTAATCTTTTGTCTCTGCCTTGCTCTTTGCTAATCTCGCATAGGCTTCAGCCAGCATAGGTGCCGCTTCTGTTGTTAGGTAAAGGTCATCTGGTTGTAAATCGGCCTTAAATAGCTCAAATATTTTCAGTGCTTCGGTGACATTGTTACCTTCGGTAAACGATTGGAAAGGTATTTTGTTAGCTTCTACACGCGCTAAACGATCTGATTCCTCTCTTGCCTTGGCAATAGAGCTGCGTGTGTCAATTAAACTTTGTAATCCAGGTGCATAACGGTCAGCTTTGTCTATGTAGTTATCTGCAGCATCAAAACGTTCTGCTTGTAAGGTTTCATTTGCTTTCGCAATATACTTGTCAGCTATCTGGTTACGATATTGGTCAAGGCTGGCATTTATACTTTCATCTTCACTGACCAAGCTTCCCAGTTGTTGAATATCCTTGAGTAATGCGGTTTCCCATTGAGGGACATCAATTTGAGTCTCTGCTAGTGCAGCTTCTATCTTGCTTGTACTTTCACTAGCAAGTTCAGTCGCTTTTTGTTTGCGTGCTTCTCCAGATAGTTTTGCCAATTTTATCTGAGTCAGTTCTTTACTAAGTTGCAGTCCATTCATCAGGTCGCCAAAGTCTGCGGCAAAGGCTTCGGCAATTTCGCGTGTACCATCTTTCTGGATGCTCTTAAGTTCTGCACCAATGACGGGTTTAAATTGAGTTGATAGTGTTGCAAGTAATTCGCTGTTAGGTTTCAAACCAGCAAGCTCAACAATAGGAGCTTGTTGTTGTTTGAAATCAGATAACGTTGTCAATTGTCCCTGAACGACACCAAGATCATTTTCAAGCTTAGCAATGGTTTGTGTCCTTTCGATATTATCTTTCATATCTATGAGGCGTTGATCAGTACCTCCAGAAAATTCGATGCCTGATTTTACAAGTGTTAACGCGGATTCTAAATCATTCGATTCAATTTTCTCCTGTGCCAGTAATCTATAAGCATTACTAGGAGAAGTATCTTTAAGTAAAGCGTTTGCTGAATCTACTTTTCTAATATTGTCTAAAATATTTTTTGTATTACCAATCAAACTTTCATCCTGCAGTGCGGCAACATATTCTGTGGTTAAATCACTGATGACTCGTTTTTTACTTTCATTCAAGAGTTCTGTTTTTTCCTGAAGATAAATTGAGTCAGGATAAAATTCCTCAATCTCGTTTAATACATTTTCAACATTAGAATAGGCATAATCTTCTTCAGCAGTAATAATGGAATCAGTGACTTTATCACTTAAGTAGTTTTGTATGTTTTCCTTAGCTTCATCAGCGACTGTTGTTAGATCCGCTTTCTCAAGCAATCGCATTTCATCCAGTTTCGCCACAATGATAGCTTCATTTCCAGAGCTAGAGTTAATCTCCGCTACCATACTTTCAAGTTCTTTCTGATGCATATAATCGAGAGCAGGGGCAATCAACATCATACTGATGATTAGTAAAATGCCAGCTGCAATAACAAACGGGTTTTTATACCAGGTTGCCTTGCCTTCAAATTCTTCAATAAAATGAGCAACTGTTGGGCTTCGATCATCGCGATGGAACGCGACAGAGCGGCGTAATGCACGATTTTGTTTTTTATTCAGCTTCTTTATATAAGGTGGTGCGAGATTATTTTCGCATGCCTTATTTGCTGGTAATTTATTGAAGGGATGTTTTGTGGTTAACAATTCATAGGCGGTACAACCTAACGCATAGGTATCGTCTCGAGTGTCAGGTTCTTCACCCTCTAACATCTCCAAACTGGCGTATGCAGGTGTTAACGCACCAAGCTTGCCTGGATCGAAAAGTGTTTTCTCGGCTTCACCGGTAAGTGGGTTTTTAACAGCGCGGGCGATACCAAAGTCGAGTGTTTTAACCGTGCCATCATCACACATGAAGGCATTGCCGGGCTTGAAATCGGAATGCACCAGTCGAAGATTATGCGCATAAGTTAAACCAGCGCCCAATTGTTTGACGATCTCAAAAGCCTCATCGAAGGGCAGGCCTCCTCTGGGACGGACCTTCTTTTTAATGAAGTCCTTCAGCTCCATGCCTTCCATCAATTCCATCGTAATATAGACCGGCGTGTTTGGCCCGCCGACACGATCGAAATCGTATATTGTTGCAATATTGGGATGAGCTAGCTTTTGTTGTCGGCTTGCTTCACGTTGTAGGGAGATGAATGCTTCAGGATGATCTTTAAAATCATCATTTAATAATTTAATTGCGACATAGGGTTTTTTATCTTTCGCTTCAGCTTTAAGTAAATCAAGTGCCTTGTATACTTTACCCATACCACCAATACCGAGCACTTTTTCAAGCTTAAATCGTTGCTTGATGACTGAGCCTACGCCATAACCACCGGATAAATCACCGGTAGGGATAGCGGGATCATTCCACTCTGTTCCGGTTGGGCCAGTTGCTGAAGTAATTGAGGGTGTGGCAGTGTCGGCGCCGCCAGGCATGCTGATATCGAAAAAATCTGAAGCATCAGAATTAGTATTTTGTGCGCTGGTGTTGCTTGCCTTCTCATCGTCACTCATGACCACGGTTGAATCAGGCGCAGCTTTATTATTTTCCGGCGATGAAGGCGATTTATTTTCTTCGACAACTGAATCACTGGCAAATACTGTAGAGTCAGCCCCACCGGCCGCTGGACCACCTTCAGTTTCAGTTGCATGTGTTCGTCTGAACTCATTAATTTGGCGTTTTAATTGCGCGTATTGCTTATCGTCGAGATTTTTATTTTCATAAATCTCATCCAGTTGCACGAGCATGTTATTCGCAAATTTTGGTGTTTTACTAAGCAATATATCCAACTGCTTAGAAAGCGTTTCAAGCTTCAATTCACCTTTTGCTAATGCTTCGAGTGCAGTTTTAAAATCAGCCAATCTATTACTCCCTCACAACGTGAGCGCTATTAAAAATCTAGTCTATATCTATGACAATTGCTGTAACATTATCCCCGGCTCCCCGGTCTAATGTCATATCAATCATTTCTTTACAAATTTCTTCGGCAGTACCGTTGCCCAATATTTCCTGAAATTCATAATCTTCAGTATGTTTAGTTAGACCATCACTACAAAGTAAGTAACGGTCACCTTTTTTCATTTCTTGAATGTCCATATCCAGAAAAAAATTCGGTGTTGCGCCTACTGCTCGTGTGATCATATTTCCATGTGGATGAACCGCCGCTTCTTCTCTGCTGATAAGACCCTGTTCTACATATTGCTCAACTTGTGAATGGTCGGTTGTCATTTGTCGTAATTCAGAATCACGTAAACGATATAAACGACTATCTCCAGCCCAAAGATAAATGCAATATTTATCGTAGGTCAGCATCATCACTACCGTGCTGCCAATTGTTGTACGTTTGGCGCTTTCGTTTGCTTTGTCGATTAATTTTTTATTAACAGAGATCAATGTATCTTCTATGTCATCAATATATCTTTCGAGGGAGAGCCCTTCATGGACTTTCTTTAAGGAATTTACAATCATTTGGCTAGCAACATCCCCAGCTGCATGTCCGCCCATACCATCAGCAACAACCCACATTCCCGTTTCAGGTCTTTCCAGCATCGAGTCTTCATTATGCTTACGTACTTTCCCAACATTGGTAATCCCATGGGAATGCCAAGAGAGAGCCTTTGAAGTGTTTTGTTCTGCTGAATTAGACAATATATAATCAATTTGTTTATTACGATTGGAGGATAAACGAAACGATCTCAGTGGGACCTTCCGCGAATGACTTGCCGAGGCTGAGAGCGCCATTTGTTGAAATATGCATTTCTTCACGTCTTAAAAATGCATCATCAGCGTGATCCAGTTTTACATGTGTCCCATTGGTACTTTGATCAATAATAAAAAATTTATCACGACGCATCTCAATTCGAACATGTTGCCTTGATGCAAGTTTCTCATTAATCGGTAGATCACAAGCTTGGCTGCGGCCCATGACTAGTCCTTGTTTGTTTTGATCAAGGGTGACGGTCTTACCTGCGTAACTGACCTGAAGTGTAACTTGTGTCAATTTTGGCGGATCTTGCATCATTCCGGTCGCCATGCGCGTGACATCTTCTTCCTGCCAGATTATCTCGAATATTTCTATGTCTTCTTTTTTGCCTTTTATCGGCGCGCGATCAACAAATCGAGTGCTGGCGCGCAAAATGGGTTCTAATAAATCAACAGTAGATTTTGTCGTGATGATTTGCCCGCCCTTAGCTTGAGCAGCCATTCTAGCGGCAACATTGACAGCATCGCCAAAGACATCACCACCTTCAAGTAGTGCTGGACCATAATGCATTCCCACTCGGATCTTGATTTCAGGCGCATCAGCGTCTTTCATTTCATTTGCATCTTCGAGAGTTTCCTGCATCTCAACCGCTGCATTCGCTGAATCATCTGCAGTTGGAAAGGTACACATGACTTCGTCACCAATGGTTTTGATGACAGTACCGTTATGCAGATGAATGACTTTAGCCAGCAAATCGAGCGTGTCTGATACGGTGACACGGGCGGTTGCATCACCGAGCACTTCAAATAAGCGGGTACTACCGCTTATATCAGCAAACATAATGGCAATATTAGTTGTTTTCGGTGACATATTATTCTTTTATTGATTATCCTTAAAAAACAGTTAGATACTAATATAAATTTTGTCGTTAATCTCTTGAATTTTTATGTATTCGCCAGAAACTTTTTATATCGTAATTATTTCTATACCAAAACCCTAATGAGCAGACTGACGATAATAGCCATTCAATGACTTATAGTCATCATCTTACCGCATAATATTAACAGCGAAAATGAAGTATCAGAATAGAATTTAAATCAGATATAATAAATGATATGATTCAATTCAATATGATTTTTTGTAAACATAAAGTACTGAAAGAACTAATCATGAAACTAGCAAATTTAAAGACACTAATTGGCATACTTGGTGTGTGTCTAATATTTATTATCGCACAAACATCGCAAGTTTCTGCGATATCTGTAAAGGAATTATTGGGCTTAAAAAAGCCAGATACTGAATTAACAAAAGATAAAGAATCAAAGGCGAAACAAGCCAATCCATCTGATGCTCAAGCGGGCAACACTGAATGGGCAAAAACATCTGAACAAGGGGGTGATTCAAATCCGCAAATTGATTTGGATTATGTCTCATTGCTATTAGCAAACATGAATCAGCAGGAACGTGAGAAGGTCTTGGCTGATCAAGAATTGTTCAAGCAAGTCATTGAAAGTGAAGCAAATAATCGCTCTACCGTCTCTGCTGCGATAGCTAACAACCTTGTCGAAGATCGTAACGTTGAATTTATGATGCGCCGTGGTGCAGAGAACATCATGCGTGAAGCATATCTTAACCGATTAATCTCGAGTAAATTACCCAAAGACTTCCCTAGCAATGAACAGGTTTCAGAATATTTTGAATCCAATAAGGAGCAGTTTATCGTTCCTGAACGTGTTCATGTGTGGCAGATATTTTTCAAAAAAACAGATCCCAGTAACAAAAAAGGGACGGATGCCATTAAGAAAAAAGCAGAAAGCTTAATTTCGGATATCAAAAAGGGTAAAAAGGATTATTCCACTGTTGCACTAGCACAGTCTGAGCATGAACAAAGCAAGGCCTTGGGCGGATATATGGGGCTACTGAAAACCAGTGACTTGATTCCAGAGATAAAAGACCCAATTTTGAAGTTAAAGGAAGGTGAGATAAGCAAAGTTATCGAATCTGAAACAGGGATACATATTCTGAAAAGAGGAAAAATACTTAAGCCTGAGACACTCAAATTGTCACAAGTAGAACAACAAATTCGGCAATTATTAATTAAGCAAGCCAATGCACAACTGAGAAATGCGATCTTTAATCAGGCCAGAAAGGAATATCCTCAGGCAATCACTGATAATAAACTAGAAGAATGGCGCTTGAGATTGAAGACTAAAACGAATCAGTAATCAACGATCACAATAAATCTATAATTCCATACTCGCGCGATCATGTTGTTTTTTTACAACGTTCATCTGCTTATTTTATAATCTTCATCTTTTATTAACTATCAATATGTTAGAGCAATTAACTATCTTAAGTTATTGATTAATTTTTTTTGCTCCAAATGATCTCTGTGCTATAGTCTTGCGTTGGGAAGGAGTATATAAGGTTGATCATAAGATTGATTTTATTATATCGCACGGAAAGTAATGTAACTAACTGAATAATAAGACTATTTGTGACAAGCAAGTCTACAATTAAAAACCAAGGGGTCTGTCGCCAAATATTGTTTGCGATGTCCTTGCTGTTTTTCACTAAGTTTATCAGTGCTGGGCCATTGGGTTTGCCTGATTCTGCGCGACCTGGTGCTGTACGTCCTCAAGTCGAAGTACAGCCAGAACAACCCGTTACCCCCACAGCGGATGCTGTTGATATCCCCGCACTTATTGACCGACCATTTGATATCGAAGAAGGGCCTTACGTCACGGTAAAAGAATTCAGGTTGCTTGATGCTGAAGATATGCCCAAATACGATGTTAGTGTCGAAGAGATAAGGACTTCAATCCTTAATAAATTTCAGCAAGACCAACCCGAAAGAGGTTTTAGCATCGGTGAATTGCAAGAAGTTGCCGATGAAGTTACTCGCTATTACCGTGCCAAGGGTTTGATCTTGTCGACAGCGGTAATTCCTGTTCAAACTGTTGGTAGTGGCACTGTCGATGTTCAGGTCTATATCGGGCGCCTAGGACGAGTCATTGCAGAGAGCAATGAGAAGTTTAGTGATAGCGTATTAAGAAAACCATTCGTGGGTTTAATCGGTGAGCCTGTAACACAAAAGGATATTGAGGCGGCATTGCTGACGTTGACTGATTATCCTGGCTTAAGCGTGTTCGGTGTGTTTCAACCGGGTCAAAAAGTCGGTGAGGCAGATATTGTCCTCAAGGTGCAAGAAGAGAAGTGGTATGACGTCGCCTATCGCGTCGATGATCATGGTTTACAAGAAACAGGTCGTAATCGATTTAGAACCACAATCGATTGGAACAATCCCACTGGATTTGCGGATAAACTGAGCGTCACATATCAACAGACATACAACCCGAAAAATAATGATTTCTGGGCGATCGATTACGAGATATTTTTGGGGCGTGGCTTTACACTCGGCGGCAACTTGTTCAAAAACCGGTTCGATATTGGAGGCGAATTCAAAGCCAGTAAAATTTCAGCGCAATCTGATAATCGCGCGGTCTACCTGGAAAAATCATTTATACGTAGTCGCCAAAAAAATCTGTCTTCAAGATTTTCATTCACATCTAAAAATTCAACAACCCGAACCCAGGGATTACAAACTAATACCGATAGGTTAAGTGTATTTGGATTAGAGTTGAATTTTGATTCCGTTGATACTTTTCATCCATTTAGACCATTAATCAGGTTAATCAGTAAAAGTACCTCTGAAAATTTTGGTGGCGGTCTAAACTTTGCGACTATAAGTATTGATAGAGGGGTTAATGATATTTTTGGGGCTATGGGATCTAGCGGAGATCAATTAGCCGGCTCGTCCAGTAGTCGGTCCAGCCGACGTGGTAATCAATCGACAGAATTTGCAGAAGGGCAGTTCACTAAAATCAGTGGTAATTATCAACGCCTGCAGTTAATGACCAAGAACCAATCGCTGTTATTAAAAACTGAATTTCAATGGAGTAACGATATCTTGGCGCCATTGGAACAATACTCTGTAGGTGGACCAGAGAATGTCAGAGGCTATCCAGATGCGGAAGGTTTATTTGACCGCGCTTATTTTTTCTCGCTTGAATATATTTTCAATGCGCCATTCATAGCCGATGTACCAGCATTTCAAAATCGAACATGGGGTGAACTACTCCAGTTTTCTGTTTTCTATGATTTTGCAACAGCACAACAAAACGACGCGCTTAATGCCACAAGCGATCGTAATACCTCAGGTAGTTGGGTGACGTTCAAGAGTATCGGTATGGGCTTGCGCTTTAACTTGCCCGGTTCGATTGATAGTCGTTTGATGTACGCGACAGAATTAGGCGCTGAAATTCCAAATAACGGACGTTTTGGGCAAATTTGGGGTGATTTTACATACAGTTTTTAAATGTGTTTAATTTAAGTTAACTATCAGATTTTATTGAAATTAGTTAAAACATAAATTTATAAAATAATTAACCAGAAGTTGAGTGTGAACTGGGTCACAGTATCTAAAGCTTAAATCTGATGCTAAAGGGGTTGTGTTACCAAGTGATAGCGATAATCACCGTCACAATTTGGAAGGAAACAAATGGTACTAAAAACAAAGACAGGTAAACGGGCTGCCAATAAGCCTCGAACTGCTCGCAAACTATGTTCTGCGCGAATGAATCCTGTCGCGTCATTTATTCGCACAGCATTACCCGCGGGTATCTTATTTGGCATGCATATCGGTGTTGCTGTCGCTGGTCCAGAAGGCGGCGTCGTTGCCGCAGGACAAGCCAACATAACAACACCAAACGCAACCACCACAGTCGTCAACCAAGCCTCACAAAATGTAATCGTTAATTGGGAATCTTTTAACGTCAATACTAATGAAGCCGTTAATTTCAATCAGCCTAATGCTCAGGCACAAGCGCTGAATCGTATTTATGATCAAAACCCTAGTCAAATTTTGGGTTCGATTAACGCTAACGGTAAAGTCCTGCTAATTAATCCAAATGGCGTTTTCTTTAACGCGACGGCCAGCGTAAACGTCGGTTCGCTAGTTGCGTCAGGTCTTGATATCTCTGACAGCGACTTCATGAGTGGCAAACATCATTTCATCAATCCTAATGGTGCTGAAGGCGGTCTGGTTGTCAACAAAGGACTAATTCAGGCATCAACCGGCGGTTCAGTTGCCCTGATAGGCGGTGCTGTTAGAAACGAAGGCACCATCATCGCAACCGCAGGACAAGTTAATCTCGTTGCCGGTAAAAAAGTTACTATGGATTTCGATGGCGATGGCTTAATTCAATTTGCTGTCGATGAAGAAATACTACAAAACGTACATGATGTTGATGACGCTGTTTCTAATACCGGCACTATCAACGCCGATGGCGGTACTGTTTTATTAAAAGGTAAAGCCGCAAAAGATGTGTTTACCAATGTCGTCAACAACAGCGGCATAATCGGTGCGAGCAAGATTCAAAACCAAGGTGGTGTAATTAAACTTGTTGCTAGTGGAGCAAGTAATTCACTTATTAACACCGGCACATTGGATGTTTCTTCAAGTGACAGCGATGGTGGCACGATCGAAATTTACGCGAGTGACACGGCCATTATTTCAGAAGACGCATTAATTACAGCGGCATCTTCTTCTGATAAAGGCGGCAGTATTCAAATCACCGGCGACAAAGTCGGCTTATTTAATAACACAACAATCGATGCGTCCGGTGTTAATGGTGGCGGTGAAATATTAGTTGGTGGTGATTTAGGTGGTGAGAATCCAGATATACAGAATTCACAACTTACTTATGTTGGTTCAAATGTCACGATAAAGGCTGATGCAGTTACTAATGGTGATGGCGGCAAGATAGTTGTTTGGGCTGATGAAGCAACCGGATATTACGGTGATATTAGTGCGAGAGGAGGTAGTGAATCTGGTGATGGTGGCTTTGTCGAAATATCAGGCAAAAAATCTTTAGCGGGTAACTTTGTTAACAAGGTTGATACTACTGCGGTTAACGGAGAAACCGGTACATTACTTCTCGATCCTACCGATATCGAAATTCTAGATGGAACTAACGATAGTGATGATGATGATGATGCTTCAAACACTTCATTCATTGATACAGGTGGTAGTAATACTATCGGTTCAATATTACAAGCTGATACTGCGGCAACTAGCGATCCATTCACGTTGTATGAATCAGAATTGGAAGGTATAGCTGCCACAACCAATATTATTTTAGAGGCTACGAATAATATTACGATCGCAGATCTCACTGATAATAATCTGAATCTCGCACAAACCGCCGGTAATTCAGTCACGTTTACTGCTGATTCAGATAGTGATGGCACTGGTGATTTCAGTATGAATACCGGCGACACCATTACTACTGCAGGTGGTAATCTAACCATCAGTGCAAATGCAGTAACCTTAGGAACGATTAGCACTGGAGCAGGTACATTCAGCATCACTGCTGATGCAGTGGCATTTCGGGGTGTTACGGCAGGTGCGCTTACTGTTGATGTCAGTGGTGGTGTAGGCACCATAAGTCAGCTCGGTGGTAATTTAACAATAGCCGGTGCTACATCATTAACTGCTCAAATCGGTGACAACATTACTTTGAATACGGCTACAAATGATTTTGGTGGCGCAGTTTCAATCGTAAGCGGTAACAATGTTGTTTTATCAACTTCAGATACAATCGATATAGCTGCAAGTACAATATCAGGCACATTGGATGTGAATACGACAAATGGGACGATCACTGACAGCGGTAACTTGAGTGTTGTGGGTAACGTAACGCTCAATGATATAGGGAAAGCAGGCATTACGCTGGATACGTTACAGGCGGATGCTGATGTTGTTTTTACATCGGCAGGTAATACGTTAATTACGAATGACACGGCATTGAGTTTAGCAGGGACGGTGACAGGCACGTTAGGAGCAACGGCAACAACGGGCAACTTAACCGACAGTGGTACGCTGACGGTTACTACTACCTCGAGTTTCACGACCTCGAATACGAATGACGATATAGATTTAGGCACGTTGGCATCGACCGGTGCAGTGACGTTGAGCACCACGGGAGCGACGGCTAATGCGAGTGTGGTGAACGCAACAGCGTTGGACTTAGCGGCCTCGGGAGTGGGAGGTAATTTGACGGCCAATGCAACGACAGGAAACGTGACCGATAGCGGTACGGTGACAGTCGGTGGTACGTCGATTATTAGGACAGTACAAGCGGACGATGATATTAATTTAGGCACATTAGCAGCAACGGGTGCGGTGTCACTAATAACAGCTGGAACGACGGGTAATGCTACGGTTGTAAATAGCATAGCCTTAGATTTAGGAACATCGACAGTAAATGGTGCGTTAGATGTAACAGCGACGACAGGTAACTTAACAGAAAGCGGCGTGTTAACAGTAAGCGGCACATCTCAATTTGCAGTAGGTGCAGCGACATCAGATATCCTTTTAGATACACAAGCAAATGATTTAACAGGCACAGTCTCTATCGGTGGCACGGCGACGAATGTACGAGATTTTAGTTTACGTAATGTGAATGCAGCAGCAACGGTGCCGACCTTAAGTGGCTTAACAAATTTACGAAACCTCACGCTGACATTTAATAATGCCGCGATAGCATTACCAGCGTTAACAGCGAGTGGTTCGGTGGTGGCAACCGCCGGTGGTGGCAACATCACGGATACGGGCACAGTATCAGTGGGAACCACATCAAGTTTTACAACAACACAAGCGAATGACGATATAGATTTAGGCACGTTGGCATCGACGGGAGCAGTGACGTTGAGCACCACGGGAGCGACGGCTAATGCGAGTGTGGTGAATGCAACGGCATTAGACTTAGCAGCCTCGGGAGTGGGTGGTAATTTAGTTGCGACAGCGACGACGGGCAACTTAACGGACAGTGGCACAGTGACTGTTGGTGGTACGGCAGCGTTGACGACCAGTGCGGCAGATGCCGACATTGATATGGGTACGCTCGCGGTAACCGGTGCAATTACCTTATCAACGGCCGGCACGAATGGTGATGTGACGATCGATAACGGTACGACGGCCTTAGGATTACAAGGAACGGTGAACGGTAATCTGGTGGCGACATCGGGTGCGGCGATAACCGACAG
>Ga0209630_10000911_pt1 | contig 33304 bp, 24 predicted proteins | sample COG_01_FD_184745 | JGI IMG/M metagenome (GOLD analysis project Ga0209630, IMG submission 184745) | Pelagic Microbial community sample from North Sea - COGITO 998_met_01 (SPAdes) (version 2) | ecosystem: Environmental > Aquatic > Marine > Neritic zone/Coastal water | place: Helgoland, sampling... | reverse complement strand
GATCTTGCGCCTTGACCTTGAAGTAGTTGTTGAATTCCGGATCGGCGGCGAAAAACATGTGATAGAGCGCCGGCGGCCCCACCAGGACGACCGTGAGGTCCAGAGGCACCGGCCGCGGCCGCGGGGCGCCGGCGATAGGTGGTGCGCCGGCCCGGTAGAACTCCTCGATGCGCACCTCGGCGTCGCGCAGGGCGGCTTTCAGGTACTGCCATACGCCTGGCTGGCTCGCCATGTCCGATGCCCGCAGCAGCAGCACACCGCCATTTGCCCGGTGCAGGGAACCGCCCTGGACCAGAGATACGTCGGTCTCCAGCCCGCCACCGGGCAACTGGCGGTATTCGATCTTGCCGAAGACATTCTCGTAAGTCGGGTTCTGCTCCACCACCACGGGCCGATGTGTCTCCCGACGCCGGTCAACCAGCAGATTCACCGCGTATCTGCGCAGCGCGCGCGCCGGGGCCGGTGTCGGCACCGGCTGCTCCGGCTGCAGGAACAAAAGGTAGTTGTCGACCACGTCGCTGGCCAAGTCGACGAACCACTGGGCGAGCGCATCGACACCCTGAAAAAGCCTGGCGGTAGCGGCTATCAGCTCACCGGTCACTTGCCCGGCGATATCCTTATCCAGAATAACCAGAGCTTCTATGAACTGTTGCTGCGCGCGCGCGGCGTCACGCTGGATCTCGGCCAGAGTTTGGAGTATCGCGGCCGTATGGGCCGCATGCTGTTCACGCTGTTCGGGCGACAAGGTCTGCATGGCTACCGGTTCGCCGTCCTCGCCCAAGGCGGCGACCATCGGACCTTGCGGCGTTGAGACTAGGGTCAGTCCCTGCTCCCGGGACGCCGCATCCAAAGCCTGCGAGCGATTCTGAAATTCCGCCTCGCCGTCAGCGCGTAGCGCGGACACTTGCCCCTGGTAGGATTCACCAGCGAAAGCCTTGGCAAGGGCTGTGGCCAGGATCGGGATCAGTGCCTCTACCGCGTCTCTGATCTCCGCCCCGGATGCCGTCGGGACTGCCACGGGCTGCGGCGAGTTGGTCGCCTCGAAATCCACCAGGTAGAGCCAGTCCGAGGCCGCCGGGTTGGCCCGCGCCCACTGCTCCACGTAACTCCGGGTTGCGGTCATGCGGCCGGCCTGATCAGGACCCAGTACGTAGATGTTGTACTGGGCGCCCGGACGCTCCAGTCCCAGCGCCAGTGCCTCGCGGGCCCGCCCGTGGCTGGACAGGTCGAAGACATCGGCGTCGGGCGAAATGTCGAACTCGAAAGCGGGCATTCCGATGTCTTGCGCGTTCAGAGATTTAGCCGTCATCTGGATTCCTCGGGTCACATTTACTAGCGGATCAGAGTGGACTATATCGTGATGCCAGTACGTGGTCGCGACCGCCGACCGATGAGAGGCACAGTAATAGACGACCGATCAGAACGGCGCGAAGTTAAGCCGCCCCGGCGCCACTGTTGATTGGTACTTAGAAGCGATCCACCTGAAGACCATTGCTGTGCTCGGCTTCGAGCGGAGAATAGCAGGCGTGAGAGAGGTGGAAAGATTAAGAGTCATCAAGCCATGGCCGTTTCGCGAGGGTCTGCCGCTCGCAGGGATAGCGCGACCAACGGTGCTAATGCGGAACGCTGCCCGTCGGACTCTGGTGAACAGCGATGCCGAGCCGGTCGACTCAAAGTGTAAGACACCGTGCAAAACGGATGACGACGTGCGAGTGCTGGAGTTGTGCTGACGCAAGAATCGAAGCGTAGTCGCGAACCGCGGCGCGATCTTTATTATCTTCATGGGGATCTGGTTCGCCCGAGGTAGCGCGGTTGTTGCGATCGCCCCGCCGCATTTGCGCGCCTCGCGGACGCGCCCACAAAAAGCGATCAAGCCGGGACGTTAAAAGGCCGGTCATTCAGTCCCACAGACAATTCGGATGTATGACCGCCGTCTTGCTGCCATCACACTCGATGAGGTGGAGAAGGCTGGAATTTTGATTTGCTGCAAATGGTAAGGAGGCCCGGAAACCGGGTGTTCAAATGTTGCGGCCGCGACCGCCCGTTTTATGCGAACGGCCTTTCGACTGAGCTCGTTGCGCGCGTAGAAATTTCCGCAACTCGGCCCTTGCATGCAGAGCTTCCTTAGCACGCCATCGAAGCCCCGCCGAGTATGCGGCACCCTGTCCGTGGAGTCGCAACTGGGTAGAGAAGAAGATGAACTCGCCTGCTTATCTCCGCAAGGGCCACGTTCACGTAACGGCTACCGGTGTCTGCGGATACGTGCCGTATACTCGTAATCCGTCGTCAACACCAATGCGCCGTCGCCGATGGGCAATATTGAACCTTCCGCACTGATCATTCTCGGCATGCTGCTGTTGATTGGATTTGCGGCACACGAACTCGCAGAACGGCTCCATGTGCCTCGCGTCACACTGATGCTCTTGCTCGGCATCGTTTGCGGTCCATCTGTCCTGAACGTAATCCCGGCCGCTGTGACGGAATGGTTCCCCGTAGTGGCCTACATGGCGCTCGGCTTCGTCGGCTTCCTTCTGGGCGAGCGCTTTCTCGGGCGCGACCTCAAGAACAGCACCGGGCTTGTATTGTGGATATCGTTTGGTGAAACGCTTGGCGCAACGCTGGCAGTATTCCTGGCACTCATCCTCGCCGGCGTCGACCTGCCTTTGGCGCTGCTGCTGGCCGGAATCGCGCCGGCATCTGCGCCTGCTGCTACCTTGGATATCGTGCAAGAAGGCAATTCCCGTGGTCCGCTGACCGACACGGTGTTGCGAGTGGTGGCGATCGACGACGCCTGGGGAATCATGTTGTTCAGCCTATTTCTGGTGCTGGCGGAGGGTACCCTGGGCCAGGCTCAAATCGGGGCCGAGTTGATATCGGTTTTTTGGGAAATCGCAGGCGCCCTTCTGATCGGCGTCCTGGTCGGTCTGCCGATGGCCTGGCTCACTGGCCGGATACGGCCCGGCGAACCTACACTGCTGGAAGCAGCGGGTTTCGTTTTTCTGTGCGGCGGCCTCGCGGTCACACTGGATGTCTCTTATCTACTTTCCTGCATGGCGCTCGGCGCCACCGTCGCCAATCGGGCGATGCATCACACGCGGCCCTTTCGTGAGATCCGGCGAATCCATGAGCCGTTCATGGCGATATTTTTCGTTCTTGCGGGCTACAAATTGGATTTCAGTGGCCTGCATACGATCGGATTTATCGCCGCAGTGTATGTTCTCTCCCGCAGCGCCGGGCTGATCCTCGGGGGCAGCTTCGGTGCGGTCATGTCGCGGAATGCGCCGCCGGTCGTGCGCAAGCGCATCGGCTGGTGTCTCCTGCCCCAGGCGGGCGTTGCATTAGGCATGGCATTGCTGGTCGCTGAGCGTTTGCCGGAGTTCGGTCAGTTCATACTACAACTGGTCATTGCCACTACTATAGTGTTCGAACTGACCGGCCCCCTTTTTACCCGCTGGCATCTGAACCGGGCCGGGGAACTGCATAGCCCTGACGACCTGGCGTAGTCATATGCGGATTTTCCTTCCGGGTGGCGTAGGAGAAATTTCTAAATAGTCGGGCGGGTTGTGCGGCTAAACCGCGTGCTGCCTAGCCCCAGCGATTAGCGACCGTCACTCTCCTCGTAGAATTCCCCCCTTAACGCAGTCATCGCCTTTCCGGCGGTCGACTGATCATCGGTGCGGCGAGCGGTTCGCTATGGCAATGGGTGGTTGGTAGCGACAACGACACCTGAGGAAGCGGTCGAAAAGATGGCCGCGTTTCGAGATATAGCCAAACAGTATGAAAAGAATACCGCGGATTTCGCGATCGTGGTTCGTCGTACCGCACGCCCACTGTCGACAAACTTAGCGCCGGAGGACCGGCCAGCGATGGCCGGGGCGAGTGAACAGATCATTGAAGACTGCCACGCCGACGCGGCAGCCGGCGTTACCCATCTGGCATTGGAGTTTGGCTTCGATGACGTTGGTCGGTTTTTAGAAGATCTGCAACAAGTAGGTGAAGAGGTGGTGCCGCAGGTCTCGTAAATGTTGAGATTAGGGCACGGGTATGTTCGTGCCATTTGAAATATGGCGGAGAGGGAGGGATTCGAACCCCCGGACCGGTTACCCGGTCAACTGATTTCGAGTCAGTCCCATTCGACCACTCTGGCACCTCTCCGATGTGCTGCCTTTCATCTCAGCGCCGCTGCGCGTCGCCGGTCAACTGATTGGATTCGCCGATCCTATTCGGCTCACCCCTACGGGGCGCACTACGTGCGTCCCACTTCGTCCCGAAGTGGTCGAGTCAGTCCCATTCGACCACTCTGGCACCTCTCCGATGTGCTGCCTTTCATCTCAGCGCCGCTGCGCGTCGCCGGTCAACTGATTGGATGCGCCGATCCTATTCGGCTCACCCCTGCGGGCGGCGAATTGTACCGGATGTGGCGCTGTCCGTGCCACGTTTGGAATTCACACCTCGGTCCTGAGTATCTGCGTGGGCTGTACTCGAAAAACATTGACTGAAGGTCGCTTTCGAACGAGTCTGAATGACTTGATTTGAGGAATCAATTTATGGATGTCATCGAAGCGATGGAAACCTGTATCGCGATGCGGTACTTAAAAGAAGACCCTATCCCAAAGGCGGATCTGGAACGTCTTGTCTACGCAGCAACGCGCGCGTCGAGTCCGGGTAACAGCCAGGAATGGGATTTCATCATTCTGACTGAAGCCGCGGTGAAAGCCGAAATCGGTGACGCCATCTGGACCGCCGTGGCGCCGATGTTTGAGACGCTGACCGCGGGTGCGGCAGGCGTCGAAGGGCGGATGTACAGTGGGGCGGCACATCTGGCGAAAAACTTCGCTAAAGTGCCCGCGTGGATACTCGGCTGCGCACGCAAGAACTACCCGCCACAGGCGCCGACGGAAGCCTTCATGCACTCGACGATTTATCCGGCCGGACAAAACCTCATCGTTGCGGCCCGTTCGATGGGCCTCGGAACGACGTTTACAACGTTCCAAACAGAAGCCGAGTCGGTCATCCGCACCACGTTAGCCGTTCCACAAGACGTTCACCTGTGTGTGCTAATCGCAGTTGGCTATCCTGAAAAGCCATTTGGCCGTGTACGACGCAAACCCGTAGAGGACGTGACGCACTGGAACCACTGGTAAGGGAAAAGCCCCCGGATCACGGTTTAGACGCTCGTCGATCGCGCTGCGGGGTTGAGCCACCCGCGCGTGACGATAGCGCGTAGTCAATCCCCTGAATTAAGTGTGTGCAAAAGGCCTGTCGTGAGGCCGCCCTTTTTGTCGCGATACTCGACTTTTACGGGCATCCAACCGAGTTCTTCAGCAAACCACACCGTGGTCTGACGTTTGCTGTTCTTATCGCCACGCTGCAGCTTGATACTGCGGAACTTACCCAATGTTGTTTCGACATCTTCAACGCCAAGATTGCGGATGTCGTAGTCCTTCAGCTTGCCGCGGTCTGCAACGGTGTAGTTCAGCGTTTGCGGATTCGCCGCAACGTCGGTGATCATCTGCCCTTGGTAACTGAGCTTGTCGAGCAATTGATCGGGCATCTCGGCACGCCAGGCCGGACCGTTGTCGCTCCTCATCACCACGTTTGTGGCGTAATCAAAGCTGAGCTCATAGTCCTTTTTCTTGCTGTTTTTCTCATAGCGATAATATTCGGGCACGAAACGCGAACCCTCAATCCGACCGCGACTAATCTCCGTGACACGACTAGCGGTAAATAGTGAAACTACGGCGTTGGCTTCCATGACCGATTCGAAAACGTAACGGCCCGCAGCGTCTACATTCAGGGTCCGCGTCATCACACCGAGACTGAAAGCTCCTTTGGAGAGCTGGTATTCCGCGCTGAACGAGGAGACAGCGAGCGCGCAATACGACATCGATGACAATAAAATAATTGCGAATAGTCGGGTGAACATAGTCATGGCTTGATGGTAATACGCAGGCCTGTACAAAGGCCATGATCACCCGCGCAGGATTAACCTGCCATGAACCTGCCTGTGGCGCAATTGCGGCGCAGAAGAACATTCAACTCACCCTATGCCGCACGACCAGACCGGACTCTGTCGCCCGCGAATACCGCGCTGGCTTGGTGTTTTGCGCCGTCTCAGCCGTCGGTCAGGACATCGGCGACGGCGGGTCAAGCGTGAACAAGTATTTCGCGCAACGAACAGTCGCTTGTTCGGTCCGCCAGGCACCGGTATAAGAGCCTGACGAGCCGCGCCTTTGTTGAAGGCACGCGGGACGGAAGTGAACTCACACCCCGCTTGCGCGTCCAATCACCAAGCAGAACGCAACATACGAGCCCGACGAACTATCACAATCCCGACCAGCTGCACCCAGTTAGAAAACGTTCATGCTCAATCCCACCCGCCTACTGTATTTGCTATGGCTATTGGCCTTGCCGCTGCTACCTGGCTGTGGTCAGTCGAGCCCGCTGGCCGATGCCGTGCGTGCCTCTGGCGAACTTCGCGTAGCGACCTTGCCGGGCGATACCACGTTCTACGCCGGCCCCCACGGAGTAGTCGGTTTTGAGCACGATCTAAGCACGGCATTCGCAGGCTGGCTTGGTGTTGAAGTGCGCTACGTGTTGGCGCGCGACTTCGCTCATTTGCGCGAACTGCTGGCCACCAACCGAGCCCATATCGGCGCTGCGCTGCTGCCGGTGAGTCGTGATAACGAGCATGGCCTGCGCTATGGGCCTTCCTACGCTGTGGGACGGCAATTGGTTATTCACCGACGCGGCCAGCCCCGTCCGCAGGCGAGTGAAGATCTAATCGGCTGGCACGGTGCCTCGATTGCCGGCCGTGGTGCGGCAGCATTACTCGAGCAAGAACTCCCCATAGAGAAAGGTCACAGCTGGGATGTCCGTAGCGAGTTGACCATTCACGCGTTACTCGCGCAGCTTGAAGCCGGTGCCATTGACTACGCAGTGCTACCGTCATTTGAATTCGAAGCCGCTTGGCGAAACTTCCCCGAGCTTCAGGTCGGCTTCACGCTCGGCGTACCCCAACCGGTGGCGTGGATTTTTCGTGCTGGCGTTGACCCGTCGTGGGCACAAACCCAACTCGAGTTTATGCGCACGATTCGGAACACTGGCGAACTTGAGCGTATTCGCGATCGCTACTTCGGTCATTTCGATGACTTCGACTACGTCGATTCGCGCGCATTCCTGCGTCATCGCGAACGACGCATGCCGGTCTATCAAGCCAGCTTCCAAGCTGCCGGCGAGGCAACCGGGATCGACTGGGTATTGCTTGCGGCACTGAGCTATCAGGAGTCACATTGGCGCGAGGATGCGCGTTCTCCAACCGGGGTGCGGGGCTTAATGATGCTCACTACGAGTACTGCCGAGCTGCTCGATGTTGACCGTCTCGATCCGCATCAGAGTATCGATGGGGGTGCGCGCTATCTGAACTATCTCAAGCAGCGTCTGCCAGAAAGATTGGACGAACCGGACCTCACCTGGTTCGCACTGGCCGCTTACAACATCGGGCTGGGTCACCTGGAAGATGCACGTGTGTTCGCGGCCCGCGACGGCAAAAATCCGGATCACTGGGCCGAGGTCGAGCCGTACTTGCCGAAGCTGTCGAACAAACAGTGGGCGAGCAAAGCTCGTTATGGCGCTGCACGCGGTTACCAGGCTGTGCATTTCGTGCGTAACGTGCGGCGCTACTACGACGTCCTGCGCCGGCTGGAATCGACCGTACATGGTGATGGCCTGCTCACACCTATGCTGCGAACCGCATTGGTGTCGCCGGTGCTATGACCGAGCGTCGCGGCGCCGGCGTGCGCGAGCGAGCGTAACAGCGTCGAGCTTGCGCGATAACTTTTGCACTGCCGACTTGCCGCGTTCAGAGCCCGCTGCAGCTGCGCGCTCGAAATGTTGGTAGGCGGCCACCGTATCTTCGGCGACGCCACGGCCTTTCAGAAAACACACGCCAACGCTGTACAGCGCGTCAACGTTGCCGTGTTCGGCTGCGCGCGCGAACCACCGAAACGCCGCATCGATATCTCCGGCCTGAGCGCGCTTGACCAGTGCTCGGCCAAATTCATACTGCGCATCACTATGCTCGCTCTGCGCCGCCCGTTCCAGCCAACGTAACGATGCGGGGATATCCTGTACACAGTCGCGTCCCTTGGCCAGCAGGCGACTCATTTGATATTGCGCCTTGGCGTAGTTCCCACTCGCCGCCTGTTGCAGCCAATGCATGGCAGCGTGCGGGTCACGCGCGACACCAAGGCCGCGCCGATACAGGGATGCGAGAGTGAACTGCGCTTTATTCAAACCTTGTTCCGCTGCCGCGCGGATCCACTCCGCAGCCGCTGCGTCGTCGTGGTCCGCCACGTCGCCACCCGCGAGCAACAGACCAAGGTTGTACTGCGCTTTCGCGTAACCGCGCTCGGCGGCCTGGCTATACCAATAAAATGCGGCGGCGGGATCCCGGGCGACCAATTTCCCTTCGGCGAAGGCGCGGCCAAGATTGAGCTGCGCGCGCGGGTAACCTTGTTCGGCGGCAAGTTCGAGTAAAGCGATAGCTTCGATGAGGTCAGTGCGCCCGCCGAACCCTCGCAGCAGGCACATCGCAAGATTGAAACGCCCGGGCGCACTACCACCTGCTGCCGCGCGGTCGTACCAGCGCAAGGCTTGATCGTCGCTCTGTGGAACGCCGCGACCCTGCTGGTAACACCAACCGAGCAAGGCCTCCGATTCCGGGTGACCCAATTCGGCTGCTTTATGCAGCGCAGTCAACGCCGCGCTGGCTTCGTCGTCCGCAGCGTGACCGCGCAAATATAAAGAAACGGCGCGATAGGCGGCCTCGGAATGGCCAGCGTTGGCAGCCGCTAAGTACCACCGGAAAGCCTCGCGGGGATCGCGGGCAACGTTCCAGCCTTTGTCATAAACCCGGCCCAGCTGGTAGCGTGCCTCGTTGTCATCGCCCGCTGCGGCCTGCCGCAAACGCTCAATCGAACGCATCGAGGCAGGCGCTTTCTCAGGCATCGGTTGGGGCGAGGCGTGTGTGCTTGTTCATCAGATCAGGTACGACCATATCGACGGGGCTTGCGGGCAGATAAACCCACAAAGCGTGCGTCGGGAGGAACCATTTCACACGCAATCGCGTGGCGGAGCAATGGTTGGGGCGGTGCTGGTGCGCGTGCGCTGCGGCGCGGCGTACAGCGAGTATTCGTCGCCTGGAATCCCCGCGGGATTCACGTGCGCGGTCGATTCAGCCGGCGACGACGTAACTTCCAGGGGCCGCTTCGATCGCGGCAAGGCCGCCGCTGCCTGGCTCGCGAGCAGGCACTTTGTCGCCCCCGTGGGTCGCCACCCACGTGCTCCAGGTGGGCCACCAGGAAGTTTCATGATGGGTGGCCTCAACCAGCCAGCTGTCCGCATTGTGACCGCTCGGCGCGGGGCCTGTGTAATGGCCATACTGGCGCGGCCCCGGCGGATTAATGATGCCGGCGATGTGTCCGGCCTGGCCGAGAATGAAAGTCACATCTCCGGGGAACAACAAGGCGCCCTGAAAAGTCGATTTCCAGGGTGCAATGTGATCATCGTGGGCCGACACAAAACAAATCGGAATATCCACCTGTGCGAGATCGATTGCAGTGCCTTCAATGGTCATACCGCCCGGCCGACATAACTTGTTGTGCAAATACATTTCGCGCAAATAAGTACTGTGCATGCGGGCGGGCATACGCGTCGAATCGGCGTTCCAGAACAACAAGTCAAAAGCCATCGGTTTGCGCCCAAGCAAATAATTGTTGACCACAAATGACCAAATCAAATCATTGGCGCGCAGCATATTGAACGTCGAGGCCATCTCCGCACCGTCGAGGTAGCCGCGCTCGGCCATCGTTGCCTCTATGCCGGACAATTGTTCCTCATCGATAAAAACGCCGAGGTCCCCGGGCTCAGAAAAATCGATCATCGCGGTGAAAAACGTCGCCGCATGAATGCGCTGATCGTCGCGTTCTTTCATCACTGCCAGAGTTGCGGCGAGTAAGGTACCGCCAAGGCAATAACCAATCGCATTACACGATGCTTCACCGGTTGCCTGTTCAATCGCACTCAGGGCCGCGAGCGGACCGAGCCGCATGTAATCAGAGAAATCCATATCCGCCAGTGATTCATCCGGATTGACCCAGGAGATCAAAAATACGGTCTCTCCTTGTTCGACAGCGGCCTTGATAAATGAATTCTTCGGTTGCAGATCGAGAATGTAGAATTTGTTGATCCACGGCGGCACGATTAACAACGGGCGCTGACAAACTTCCTCGGTCGCCGGCGCATACTGAATGAGCTGCATCAATTCATTCTGATACACCACACTGCCGGGCGACATGGCCACATTCTTGCCGAGCTCGAAAGCGCTTTTGTCGACCATGCGCATGCGTAAGGTGCCGGTGTCAGGATCAATGTCTTCCAGAAAATTCTTTAATCCATCGACCAGATTCTGGCCGCCGCTTGAAACAGTCGCGTGCAAAACTTCCGGGTTGGTCAGGATAAAATTTGTCGGTGCCATCGCGTCGATGAACTGGTCCATATAGAACGCCACTTTAGCGGCCGTTTTGTCATCGAGGCTGTCGCTGTCGGCAACCATATTGCGCAACAACTGACCGTTGGCGAGGTAAGTCTGGCGCAAAAAATCGAAGAGTGGATTGTGTGCCCAGTCCTCCGCGTTAAAGCGCCGATCGCCGGGCTCAGACGCAGCCGCGGGTTCAGCTTCTAACCCCCAGAGCCGCTGCGCGCTGTTAGTCCAGATTTCGAGATAGGTCTGCCACGCCTGCGCCTGTGCGTCGAGCACTTGAGCGGGATTGCGCAACAGATCCGCGCTGAATGCGCTGAACGCCGGGAGTACTCCAAGGGGGTCAAAATTCTGTTGATCCTGGTCGCTGGCGGCAGCCGAAAACTGCGCGAGTAAACTTTGCAGTTGCGCGCCCATTTTGCTCATGGCTTCGGCCACGTCGAGCGGGCTTGGCAACTCTTGCGATGGTGATTTGGGCGGCATGCTGGATCTCCCGTCAGGGATGTTGAAAGGCATCGACAATCCAGCTGGACTGCGCGGCCCGGGACATCAATGTTGCGACGCAACATTGATGTATCGACTATAGAAATCGCGGCCTGTTGTGTCAAGCCAGGGGCGCTATCAAACGCCGTATAAGCGCGCTTGAAGTACAGCGACTCTGGCTCCCATCCGACGCCGTTACAACGCCTTCCTGCCCCACCCGGTAATGCCGCGTCGTTCTGTCAACGGCGCCGGTCAGCTCAGCTAGCGGCGTTTCGGCATGTACAAGTCGGTGATCGTGCCGCTGAATACCTCCGCGCCCATCGCGACAGTTTCCGACAGCGTAGGGTGGGGATGAATCGTGAGGGCAATATCCTCAGCGTCGCAGCCCATTTCAATGGCAAGCGCTACTTCCGCAATCAGATCCCCGGCATTGGGGCCGACGATTCCGGCACCGATAATGCGCCCGTCATCCTCGTTGAACAGCAGTTTGGTGATGCCTTCGTTGCGCCCCAGTGATAGCGACCGCCCACTGGCGGCCCACGGAAACGCGCCCTTGCCGTATGGCGTCCCATCAGCTTTCGCCTGGGTTTCGGTGAGTCCGACCCAGGCGACTTCCGGATCGGTATAGGCGACAGACGGGATCACGCGCGCATCAAAAGCGACTTTGTGCCCCGCGATCACCTCGGCCGCAACTTTGCCTTCGTGCACTGCCTTGTGCGCCAGCATGGGTTGGCCAACGATGTCGCCAATCGCAAAAATATGCGGAACATTGCTACGCATTTGTGTATCGACCTGGATAAAGCCGCGCTCATCGACTGCCACACCGGCTTTCTCGGCCGCGACCTGTTTGCCGTTTGGCGTTCGCCCCACGGCCACCAGAACGCGATCGTAGGCGGCCGTTGCGGGCGCCTTACCGCCTTCGAAGTGCGCAATCAACGCGTCCTCCGTCACCTCGACCTGGGTGAGCTTGGTCTTGGTGTAAATTGCCTCGAGACCTTTTTTCAAACGTTTCTCGAGCGGCTTCACGATATCTCTGTCGGCGCCGAGCATCAGATCCGGAGTCAACTCGACGACGCTGACCCGGGTGCCAAGCTCCATGTAAACGGTTGCCATCTCGAGGCCGATAATGCCGCCACCGACTACCAGCATCCGTTGCGGGATGTCGGTCAGCGCGAGTGCGCCAGTTGAGTCGATCACACGCGGGTCGTCATAGGGCAAACCAGGCAGGCGCACTGGCTCTGAACCGGCGGCGATAATGGCGTTAGTGAATTCGATCACGGTCTTACCGTCTGCGCCACTCACCTCAAGCGTATTCGCGCCGGTAAACGCTGCCACACCATGGACAACTTCGACTTTGCGCTGCCCGGCAAGGCCAACCAACCCTTTCGTGAGTTGACCGACGACCTTCTCTTTCCAGCCGCGCAAGCCGTCCAAATCGATTTGCGGTGCGCCGAACGTAATGCCATGAGCTGCCATTTCGCGTGTATCGCTGATGACCTTGGCCGCATGGAGTAGCGCCTTCGATGGGATACAGCCGACGTTCAGACATACGCCACCGAGGTTCGCGTCGCGTTCCACCAACGCCACCTGCTGGCCCAGATCGGCCGCGCGAAACGCTGCGGAGTAACCCCCAGGTCCGGACCCCACAACCACAACATCAACTTTCATGACTTTCTCCGCTTAGCTTCGAGAACCGGACTGAGTCGATACAGTACCGCCGTTCCGCCGATAGTCGAGACAACCTCGGCAGACAGTTCTGCTGCCATACGCATAATTTCGTCGTTGCGCTCATCGCGTTCCAGGCCACGAAAACGAACCTTGATCAGTTCGTGGTCGGTCAGGGCACGCTCGATCTCAGCGATGACCGGCGCTGTGACGCCATGCTGGCCGACCAGCACCACAGGTTTGAGATGGTGCGCCGTTTGGCGCAATTTACGTTTCGTCGCAGCGGTGAGCATGGTGCGTCGGTAACTCGACAGGATGAAGAGCGCTGATCATTTCACAATTCGGCGGTGCCTGCAGTGCGCGCGACCTGCCGCTCCCCGAGGCGGGGAGATTGCTGCCCCAATGCCGCGCACTGTTGCTGCCCTGCCGGCGCTTTTTGGTTAGGCTTCGGGTGGCGAACCCGCGAGCCGTTTTTTTTAACCCGAGCCTGACCCTCTTGCTGCAAACGAGCCATTCCAACGCAGCCCCCGCGCGCTTTATCGATAGCGTCGTCGAACACTTGATCGCAGCCATGCGACTGGCCAGCCCCGCAGCTGCGCCGGCGTTGCCGCAGGTAACCTCGTTTGCGCAATTAGCGTTCGCCCAGCTCGCGTTATGGGTGACGGTTGTCGTGAGCGCGAAGCTTGCCGCGGGCGCGCAATCCACTTTCTGGATTTGGGGACTCACGACGTTTGCGGCGCAGGTGTACCTGTGGCTCGGCGCGGTGGTCCTGCTGTGCTGGCGATACACCGGACTCCAGCACGCCCCCGTCGCAGTCACGCTACTGACCTACGCGGCGGCGCCAGTGATGCTCCTAGCCAGTTCCAGCGTGCTTGTCGCCGACACTCTGGCAATAACAACGAGCGAAGCGCAACGAAGCTTGCTGTCGCATGCCGTGATGTTGTGGCTCACGGTGACTTTTTATCGCCTATGTCGCCTCAGCCCGGAGCGCCGCCGATTGCAAGCGTTTGCCGCGAGCCTGCTCTATTGCGCGGTACTGCTCGGCATAGTGACAAAAATGCCAAGCTCGGAAATTTTTTACGTCGCACAAGAACCGCAACACCGGCTCGATATCGAATCGATTTACTATCGTCAGCCAGCTCTCGTCGAACAACAACTTGACGATTTGTCAGCCGAGCGACCGCGAAGCATCGACATGTATTTCGTTGGACTAGGGCCGTTCGCCGCACAAGATGTTTTCATGCGCGAGACGTTGGGCGCGCAGCACATTGTCGAGCAACAGCTCGGCCTGCAGGGCCGCTCGTTGAGTCTGCTGAATAACCGCCAGACACTGACTCAGCTGCCGCTCGCCAACCTGCCTAATTTGCGCCACACTTTGCGCGGGCTCGGGGAGCGCATCGATCGCGACAACGACATCGTGTTCGTGTTCCTCACCTCGCACGGTTCACAGGGCGGTACACTCGCCGCCGAATTCGAGGCCATCGGGCCCAATGATCTGGCCGCCCACGAAATTCGCAGAGCGCTTGATGACGCTCGTATCCTGTGGCGCGTGGTGGTGATCTCAGCGTGCTACTCCGGCAGCTTCATCGAACGCTTACGTTCACCCAACACGCTGGTGATCACGGCGGCCGCAGCGGATCGGGCGTCCTTCGGTTGCCGGCATGAAAACGAATGGACCTATTTTGGCCAGGCGTTTTTTGCCGAGGCCTTGCTGCAAACGCGTGATCTGGTGGCGGCGTTCGTGCTCGCCAAGGCCGTTATTGAGGCGCGCGAAGGCGATGAAGATAAGGTCGCGTCACTACCGCAAATGGCGCTCGGTGAACACATCGCGGCGCACCTGCAACGCTGGTTAGCGAATTCAGTTATTCAAGACCGTCAATAAAATCGGCGTAGTCGTCTTCGCCCATCAATTCTTGCAGAGCATCCGGGTCGTCCACGCGCATGCGAAATATCCAGCCGTCGTCGAGTGCGGATTCGTTGATGAGTTCCGGCGCGTCGATTACGGCCCGGTTGATCTCAAGCACGCTACCTGTTGCAGGAGCGCACAACTCACCGTTCGTTTTCACCGACTCGATGGTGCCCACTTCCTCGTCGACGACGAAATCACGCCCCACCTCTGGCGCTTCGACAAACACGATGTCGCCGAGCTGTTCCTGTGCGTAATCGGAAATGCCGACCAGCGCAGTACCGTCATCCAGTTGCTTAATCCAGCTGTGTTCTGTCGAAAATAGAATGGCGCTCACGTCTCGCTCCTGTCCGTTCGGGTGACACTATGCCGCGGCGTTGAGCCTGACTGTGGCTACGCTGCGGTTCCCATTTTACGCACGAAGCGGACCACCGTCGTGCCGGACTCTGCTCGCTGCTGGCCCACGTCGTGGCAGCGCGTCCGCACGCTTCAAGCACGTCACTGCGATGCTGTAGAATGCCCAATCGTCGCGAAGTGCGCGACTCAGCACGACATACAGGTCTATTCAACGTGAGCAGCCAAGCAAGAGAAATAAAGATTGTCGACGACAACAGCCACGAAGCCAGCTGCGCTGGCGGCGACGGCGACGGCCTGGGCCATCCGGAAATCTATCTCCAGTTCGACGGGCGGAAATGGGTCGACTGTTATTACTGCGGCCAGCGCTTCGCGAAATCGGACTATGAGTCACCCGACAACCACGCCCAAGCCTCCTAAGCGTTCCGCCGGTCACCTGTTGGCCGCACCGCTAATCGGCCTGGTCTACCTCTACCGTTTTCTTATCTCACCCCTGCTCGGACCGCGTTGCCGGTACTTGCCGAGCTGTTCTGCTTACGCCCTGGAAGCTTTGCAGCGCTACGGCGCGTGGTACGGCAGTTGGTTAGCGACAAAAAGAATTTTGCGCTGCCACCCGTGGGGCGGCAGTGGCCACGATCCGGTTCCGCATGAGCGCACAGGACCGGGTTAGGAAAACATTTTTACCTTCCCTCCTCTCCTGGCGCGAGAAAACGCCGGCGTGTTTTGCACAGTAGTTGGCGGGCGCCCTGGCATAGCCAGCTGACACCCCACTGAACGTGCATGCAGCGCGTCGCACGAACATTACCGTCACTGAGATCACCCTACCGGCATCTGCAGCGAGACTCGCTGCTCAATTATTGACGCGGTGGAATTCTCCCAAGTCACGCTCGATGCCCCGCCCACGCAACCAATCCCGTAGCGCTTTGCCGGTGCCGGCAGTCCATGGCATCACGGTTTCAATGGGCACCCACTTGCTCGCCGCGATTTCGCTTTTCTGGAGCTTGACGTCATGACTGTCGACGGTCACGTGGTAGGCAATCAAAAGCTGATTGGCACGATAAAACTCATACATGCCGATGTAGGACTGCATTTCCGCTTTCAGTCCGATTTCTTCTTCAACCTCACGTAGCACTGCAGTTTCGGGCATTTCGCCAGCCTCAAGAAAGCCTGTCACCAGGCCAAACCAGGTTTCCGGCCAACCGACGTTTTGCACCAGAATCACGTGCTCATCATGCTCGACAATCGCCGCCACCACTGGCGTCGGATTGTTCCAGTGCACGAAACCACAACCATTATCCGGACACGCCAGACGGTCTCGCCCGGACAGCGGCAACTCCATCAGCGGCTTGGCACATTGAGGACAAAAATTCATTGCTGCTTATCTCCGGATCACTATTTCGACTGCAAGTTTTGCAGGGCTTCGATGGTTATCAGGCTGACGCGAGGCATGAGTGTTGGCGATTGGTATCGAGTCTGCCGAATCCCACGCCACGCACCCACCAACATCGGCGCTACCAGACATCCACATAAGGCCGGCGCGGCGCTTTTCTCGGTCCACAGGCACGATAGCCACGGACCAGCCAACTGCGCGTCTCGGCCGGGTCAATTACCGCATCGATTTCAAAAACCGATGCCACCGACACCGCCTTACCTTTTTCATACATCCCATCGACCAGGGTGGTGAACAAAGCGTCGCGGTCAGCTTTGGTTGGCGTCGCTTCCAGCTCTTTGCGAAAACCGAGTTCGACCGCGCCTTCCAGTCCCATCGGTCCCATTTCTGCTGTCGGCCAGGCGATAGTCATGAACGGTTGATGAAAACTGCCGCCAGCCATGGCTTGCGCGCCAAGGCCATAGCCCTTGCGTAAAATCACTGTAAACAGTGGAACGGATAGGGTCGCTGAGGCAAGAATCAGGCGAGAACCACGCCGCACTGCCGCAGTCTTCTCGCTGTCTGGCCCGACCATAAATCCCGGCGTATCGCACAGCGACAATATCGGCACGCCGAACGTGTCGCAAAGCTGCAGAAAGCGGCCGCCTTTTTCGCCGCCGTCGCCGTCGATAGCGCCGCCGAGGTGGCGCGGGTTATTCGCGATCACACCAAACGCCTGACCTTCCACGCGGATCAGCGCCGTGATCAGGCCGTGGCCGTATTCACGGCGAAACTCGATCACTGAGCCATCATCCGCAATACCCTCGATGACCGCGCGTATGTCGTAAACGCGCAAGCGGTCTTCGGGAATGAGGTGTCGCAGCCGACGCTGATCCTGGCAGGTCCAGCTCTCGAAGCGACCCTGAAAGCAACCGAGCACCTGGCGCGCCACCGCGGTGCCCTCCGCTTCATCCTCGACGGCAATATCAACCACACCGTTAGCGGTTTGTACATCAATCGGCCCGATATCCTCAGGCGTAAAATTACCGAGCCCGCCACCTTCAATCATGGCCGGACCGGCGAGGCCGATGTTCGAATTTTTCGTCGCGATGGTGATGTCCGCACAACCAAAGATCACCGCGTTGCCGGCGAAACAGCGACCCGAGTTCACCGCAATGCGCGGTGCAATGCCACTCATTTGCGGCCAGGTCGCGAAGGTTTTGATATCGAGCCAAGCCATGTAGATGTCGTCGGTATCAACATCACCCGGACGCCCGCCACCGCCTTCAGTAAAAAACACCACCGGTGATTCGCGCTCTGTCGCGAGCTCGAACATGCGGTCTTTCTTTTTGTGGTTGTTCTGTCCCTGCGTACCGGCCAATACGGTGTAGTCGTAAGCGAGCACCGCACAGCGTGCCGCTTCGGCACCAAAAAGATCCGCGTTGACCGTACCGAAGCCGGCGACCATGCCGTCGGCTGGCGTGTTGGCCTGCAAGTCTTCCAGACTACGGCGGCGGCGTTGCGCGGCGTTAGCAAGCGCACCGTATTCGATAAAGCTGTCTGGATCGCACAGATCGGCGACGTTCTCGCGCGCCGTACGATTACCGAAGCGCCGCCGTTTAGCCACCGACGCCGGTCGGTTCTCGTCGAGACCAAGCGCGTGGCGTGCCACCACTTCATCCAAATCGGTCCGTGCTGCATCGAGGTCGATTTGCGCAGTTGTGTCGAGCGCGTCCTGCTGGTCGCTGTCGGCCTGGATAAACAGCAACGGCTGGTCCTCGTCGGCAATCGCGAGAACCTCGGCGAGTACCGCCGTGACAACGCCGGACACCGGGCTATAAATTTCATGATGCATCTTCATCGCATCGAGCATCGCGACCTGCTGCCCGCGTTGCACCTGTGCGCCCACTTCAATGTCGAGCTCGAGAATGCTACCGCGCATGGGTGCAATGACGGCGGTTTGGCCGACCGGGGTTTCAATGTGCATCGCTGTGGTGCTTTGCGTTGCGCTCATCATTGCCGGCTGCGCTAGCGCTGCAGCGGCTGCAACGAGTTCGCCCGCGTGTTGTTCGATGAACGCGGTATTCATTGCGCCATCGCTAAACGCCGGATGCTCGAGTACAGCACGCAATAGCGGCAGGTTAGTCGCCGTGCCGGCAATCACGAACTCGCTGGCTGCGCGCTGCGCACGTCGAGTGAGTGCGGCGAAGTCATCCTGCGGCACCTGCACGATCAGTTTTGCCAGTAAGGAGTCGAACGAGGGATGCACGGCGAAGCCCGCGCGTGCTGCGCTATCGATACGAATGCCGGGTCCGGTGGCCGGCTCGTAGTGCGTCAGCGTACCGCCCGCCGCGCGCGTTGAACCGTCGGCGTCGAGCGTCTCAGCGTTGATGCGCAACTGCATCGCGTAGCCGCGCAGTGCAGGGGGCGTGCTCAAGCCGAGTTCCTGCAAACTGCGTCCTTCCGCAACTGCAAGTTGCAAAGCAACCAAATCAAGCCCCAGCACTTCTTCGGTCACCGTGTGCTCGACCTGCAGACGTGCATTCGCTTCAATGAAAAAGAACGCATCGCTGTCGGCATCGAGAAGAAACTCGAACGTGCCAAGACCGCGGTAATCGACCGCACTGGCAAGACGCAGCGCAGCGTCCAGCACACGCTCGCGCACGCCCGGGTCGAGCCCTGGAGCCGGCGCAATTTCAATCAGCTTCTGGTGGCGCCGCTGCACGGTGCAATCACGTTCCCACAAATGCACTACCGCACCTGTGCCATCGCCGAGCACCTGCACTTCAATGTGCCGCGCGTTAGCCACATAACGCTCGGCATAAACGCGCCCATCATTAAACGACGCAGCCGCCTCAGCGCTAGCCTGCTGCCACAAACTGGCCGCGTCCGCAGCGGCGCTGACCACCCGCATACCGCGCCCGCCACCGCCAGCCAGCGCTTTTAAAATGACACCGCCAGCGCAGCCTGGCTGGCTGCGAAAGGCCTCTAGCGCGGCAACAGAGTCGAGTACTGACGAGGCCTCGAGGACTGGCACATCACACGCCTGCGCACGTTCGCGTGCGGCGACCTTGTCACCAAACAAATGCAGTTGCGCGGGCGTGGGGCCAACGAACGTAATCCCGGCTTGCTCAACAGCGCTGGCAAAGTCGCCCTGCTCGGCGAGAAAGCCGTAGCCCGGATGGAGAAACTGGCAATTCTGGGCGCGCGCAGCGGCAACAATCACCGCCGCATCAAGATAGGCGGCCGGGCCGTGCGAAGGAATCAACACCGCGCTGTCGGCTCGCGCAACGTGGAGACTATCGGCGTCGTCCGGACCGTGGATCGCCACAGTTTCCAAACCCCGTTCCGTCGCGCTACGCATGACACGCAGCGCAATTTCACCCCGATTTGCAATTAACAAGCGCGCGTTCGACATCAATCTATCCCAGCCAAAAAACCGTGTCAGTATACCGTCGCCGAGGCGGGCATTGGGGTCCCGTTCACCGCACTATGTGCGGCTCCCGACCCCAGCTTCGACCTGACCGTCGCTGGGAAACCAGATGCGCAGGGATTATTCCGCTCGCCAATCCGCTACGCCTGCGTGTCTTACCCGCGTTCAACGGATCTTCAGATCCTGAATGCGCTGGGTGCCACTCATCACCCACAGAAGCTAACTAATCGTTTCCATCTCACGCAGGTGCAATCGTGCCCTGCGACGTCAATAGGCGATGTCTGCTATGCGCCCTGCGCGCTGACCATTCCGGCAGCAGTGTCGTGTCACCTCCGGACGACATCTTCAAACGGCCCCCACGACGCTATCAAGACTGCGTCACAAAACGAGTTTTTACGGTGCTTTTGGCCGGTGTGACCGCCGTCACGCTCCGACCGGCGAACGTGATCCTCATCACGCTGATAAGGATCCGAACTGTGACATGAGTCTCGTCAAGGCCGGAGCCCACCACGATGGGCGAACAATGGCACGGCGCTTGCTCTAAGTACTGCAAATCACTTCAGAACATCGAGCAATCACAGTGACAACGCTAAACAACAAAATCGCACTATTCGCCCTGACCCTCGCACTGTTAGTCAGCGCAGCCTCGGTCAGCGCCGATACCTACGGGACTTACACCGGTGGGTTAACGAGTGGCTCCGACATGAACTTCCTGTTCCTGTTCGGCGATATCGATGCGGACGAATATGCTCACCTGAATGATGTCGCCGGCGTCGGGCCGGACTTCCCAGCCTGGAATGTCGACCTCCTCGGCAGCTCAACCCCACAGGGCAACAGCGCGGCCGTCTTCCACGGCGCAACACAGGTCGCCGGCGCCGATTACGATGTGACTTTCCAATATCGCAACGACGACGGTGCCACGAAAAAGCACGCCCAGTTTGCGTGGCTCGAAGTCCTGTTCGACACCAACACCAACACCTACACGTCTAACTATGGTGAACAGCACTACGACGAAGACAAAGATAAATGGAAGTTTGTCACCGCAAACAAATTCAACTGGGATGAGGCCAATGCCAGGGTCTGGGTAGACAGCAACTACAACCTGGCCGCTGCGGCACCCGTACCCCTGCCGCCCGCTCTGGCACTGATGTTCCCCGCCCTCGCCTACCTCGGCTTCAAGCGTCGCAACGCCTCCGCCGCAGCGTAATTCAGGCAGTCTGATTCGGGACAGTAACCCTATTTCCGTGCCGGCGGGCGCCCTTGCCGGTGACTCGCATCTCCCCCAGAAGCCGACGACCAGGAAACGCGTAACTGCGTTGTGCCGAGGAACTGCGAGTTGAAATCAGCGCCGGATAAACGCGAACAGACATTCGAACAGACACATAGCCTGCTAGCGGATTAGCGACCTGCCTGATTCATTTCCCGATACAACCGCCACGCTACGACGCCAATCCCGCCAACGCCGACGCACAATACGCACCACAACACGATGCGCTGCCACGGCAAGGCCGGCTTTGGTTTACGCAGACGCTCGTCGCCCCCCAGTGAGACACGCTCGCCGAGAGCTGCGGGCGCGCTCATTGCGTCAGCGCCGGCCATGTCGCGCGCCGCCAGCGGCAACGTCTGAACCGCCCTGTTCGCAGCGCGGCCACTGCCGACGGCCAACAAATAAGGGCCCTGACCTTCGGCCAACACCCGATAACGTTGCGCACGCCAGCCGAACTGCAATAACGGCAATTCTGCATCCGCAAGTTGATGCTCGTCGGACGCGGTAAAACGCCAATAACGGAAACCATCACGATGGATATCGAGACCAGCAGAGCGCATCACCAGGTCATCGACCTTTAAGGCGTACCAGTCTTCGCGTTGCACGGTGGTCCAGGGCCCGTCTATATCGCGGGCCGCGCTCAACGTGCCGGCAATAAATCGATTGGGTGTGAGCCGCATGGCGACTTCACGCAACGGAAAATAACCGCCTAAATCGTAGTCGATCTGTAGTGGTTCGTCCTCGACGCGGTGACCGGCGACCGCAAAGCTATGCAGCACCTCGCTGTCCCCGGAACGGCGCAGATGCACCAGCACTTCAGCGATGGTTGGCGCCGTGGCCGGTTGCAGCCAGCGAATGCGCAAATATTTGTTGCCCGAGAGATTAAGCTTGAAACGTGCCTGCTCTAGCGTGCGCCCACTATGCTGCAGACGCACCATGTCGGCACGTCGTAACAACAGCGACCAGCTCGCCAAGTCGGTGCTGCCATCGACTGCATAAGGCGTCACACCGAATTCATCGCCGCCGGTGTTGATCTGAAAATGATTAACCGGGTCTTGCACCGTACTGGCATCAACAATGTAGGCGTGCACTTGCTGTGAAGTCTGGTTGCTGTGCGAGCGGATGGTGACGAGCCGGCCGTTGCTGGCGACGGTGATCGATTCGCGGATGGACACCGCGCTCGCAGATTCCGTCACGGGAAAGATTGGCAACGCCGTGCGTGCCGTAAACGCCCGCTCAGTCTCGTTGTCAGTTGGCGCGACAAAATGGCGCAACACCCGCCCGTCGGCATCAAAAATGCGTATATCGCGCAAAGCCGGATCTGTCGCGGTCCGATAGGCGAGTTCCGGCAGCTCGATTTCGAAATAGGGCAGGCCCTCGTCGTGCTGCAGCGGGATGCCAAGTGCAAAGTCGCTCGGGCGTAGCACTTGTTCGGCCGCCGTCACGCTCCCGACAAGGAACACAAGTCCGAGCGTTACAGATACTGCTAATTTGCTCATGTCGTTTGCTCCGCATGCGCACGCGGCGGGATCGGCGCGAAATAACCAATCACCAGACACACGCCGCCGACGCCTAGGAAAGAAACGATGCGCCCGACCGCGCCGCTACTCGCGAGATCGACAAGGAACAGTTTTGCGACCACCACGCCGAGTAACGCCGCACCGACAATCCACTGTTCGCGGCTCGCGCTACGGCGCGCTGCAAGCGCCATCACGAGGCTGCCGAGCACAGCCCAGGTAAGCGACAACGCAGCCTGTACATCCGGTGAGTGCCACAGAGGCTGAGCGCCATAGGGCACATCGTAGAAGTGATGCATGCTGCGCAACACGACCGTGTTGAGTACGACGAACGCGGCGGCGGCGAGTAGCGTGTACAGAACGCGACGATTGAGTTCGCCCTGGCTCCCATCGCGCACCATGCGCCGCCACCAGGCGAGCGCAGCAATCAACGAAAAAAACGCGATGCTATCGAGCGGATTGATGAGCGGCACATAAGGCAGCGGGTCAGGTCCGCCGCTGCGTGTGAAGTTTACCACCAGCCAGCTCAGCGACAGCCCCAGCAGCGGCGCCAATCCGAGATGCCGATAAGCAGTCGCACTCGCGCTGAATGGCCAACACTCGCGGAGCAGATTGCCGCTCAGCGTCATGACCGTCGCTGCTGGTAACACACCACAAACGGCGAGGATCCACGCTGGCGACAAAAATTCTGTGTTGGCGACGCTATATGCGGCCAGCCAGATGAACAGAAACAAGGCGTAGTAGAGACCCGCAGCGTGTAGAAAAGTGCGGCCGGCGGCAGGCCAGTGCGCGCTGTAGCGCTTGAGCAACGCGTAGGAGCACACCAGCAACAATGGCCACGCAAAACCGCCGCCGTTCTGCCACGGCGCGACATGCACTTGCTCGAAATATTTCCCGACCACAATGATGGCACCAAGCGGTAACAAGCCGAGCGACGGCAGCGCCGCCAGACGCCAATTGAGACGTTGTGCGAGCCAGCTCAAGGCCACCGCTGTAAGTGACAATACGACGACAAACGCCGCGTGTAGTTGATGCTTGGGTAAGCGCAGATCGCACTCGAAAGTCAGCGCACCAAGCCACCAAATCAGCGCCCACCTGAGGAGGAAATCGTCGAGCCGCCCGAGTACGGGCAAGGCGTTGTCGCGATCGCAGCCCACGCGATAGGCACTGAAAAGCGCCGCCAACGCGATCATTCCGGCACCCAGTGCCGTCGTATCGAAAGACGCGCTCGGGCCGAGGCGTACCGGCGCATCGATAAAAAACAGCAGCGCAGCGCCGACTTGTAGCACCAGGCCAGACACTTGCGCCAGATAGCGACGTTGCCGCAGGCCAATCCACAGCACACCAGCACCTTCCAATGACCACGCAGCAGCAGTCCAATGCCCATTCAGCGCGAACGGAATCGCCAGCGTGGCAAACAGCGCGGCCATGGCGAGGAACACTTCAACAAGCAGACGCATGCGTTCCGGATCGCGACGCCACAAAGCTCCGGTTAGCGCCGCATAAACCAGTCCCAGGACAAGCGCGGACAAGGCGCGCCCGAACGGCAGATGCTCGACCAATTGATTCTGAATGGTGAAGAACACAATCGGATTGCCGAATAACAATGTCCCATCCACGACGCCACGCAGATTCGGCGGTTGGCGTAGCGCGTAAAGCAGGGGCATGGCCAGATAAAACAAAAACGACAGAACGACGAACGGTTCGACGCTCGCGAAATAATCGCTTTGGTAGTAACGCGCACCCCAGATGGAACCGATGGCATAGGTAAAAACAAAACCCAGTAAATTCAACGCGCGCCAAGCACGGAACCAGGCGATACCGAGAATGCCGGCGTTCAACAACGCGTAATAACTGAACAGCGCGACATGACTGCCCTGCCCGGTCGATGTCAGAATCGGGGCGAGGAACCCGCCGCTAACCCCGAGTACCGCGAGTGCCGGTGCGTTCTGCAAAACGGCGAGTGCGCCGGATGCCACGACCATCACGACCATCAGGCCAAAAGCGAGCGACATCGGCATCAGGTCGTACATGCGCGCCGCAGCGAAGATCACCAGGTACAACACTCCGACACCACCGCCCTGCACGACCACCGCGTAATCGGGCCGCTTGGCGCGCAGGCGCCAGCCCGCAACCAGCATACCGAAACCGCCGAGTGCGACGGCCGCCAGGCGCAATTCAATCGGCAGCATGCCGCTTTCTGCGGCAAGACGAATGAGAAACGCGAAACCAAAGAACAACACCACCACGCCGACGCGGGCAACGACGTTGCCGGTCGTGAAAAATTTCACGATGCGGTTGAATAAGCGATCGATAGCTGCGGCGACAGGCGGCGGCGCGGGCGGTTCAGGCGCGACTGTGCGGGCAGGCGCTTCAGTCGGCGCCACCGGATCAAGGTTCGGTTGGGACGGAAGCCCGGCAGTTTGTTGTGCAGCTAGCGGTTCGGGTGCAGATGACTCGGGCGTCGCGCTGAGTGCGGTCGTATGGTCAACACCTGCAGCGGGCTCATAAGCGATCGGCGGCGTCAGCTCGACGGATACGGGTTGATTGATTCTTCTTGTAACTTCGTCGAGTTGTGCGCGCAGCTCTCGCTGTACCTTGCCGAGAGCCAGCACGCGCCCGAACAAAAAACCAATCGCAATGCCGGCGAAAAAACCTTCATCGTCGCCTATAGCGGCACCAATAGCTGCGCCCAGGAGTGAAAAAACAATCGTCATGCGCAATGTTCTGCCTCGGATTGTCGATAGCGCAGTATAGCCATGTGGGTTTCCTGTTCACGGCATCTGTCCCGACTTGCGCCGGCGGTCGCCAGCAACAGTCGAAGTCAGGGGCGTTCTTGTCCGTGTTGTCGGATGCCACTGTATCGAGAGCGATTGTTCAAACTGTGTCAGGGCACAGGCAGATACGACGAGGCGCCAGCGCGTGATCCGAATGACGCGCCTGACCATTCGCAGGCTTAACGATTAGCGATACAAGAGCACCTCAGGCGCTTAATGTGCCTCGTCTGGAAGACTCGCCGAGGAATAAGGTTATTGTCCCTGTAGATCCGATAAATTGGGTTACTGTCCCCTTATTCGCGGTCTCCGTAATGCCGCTGTGAGAAATACATATACTGTCCCCGTAATTCAGCTTTCGATGCGATGAGGTCGGAGAAATGGAAGACGGTAAAGCGAGTGCAGTTGCACCGCGCCGCGAGTCGAATGTCTATATCTGGTATGTGGTGGGCGTGTGTTTCGTCGCCTATACGGTGAATTTCATTGACCGCCAGATTCTGGCCATCCTGCTTTCTCCGATCAAAGAAGAACTCGATTTAAAGGATGTCCATCTCGGACTGCTATCCGGTACCGCATTCGGCATTTTCTACGCGACGATGGGCATCCCGATCGGGCGCCTTGCTGATCGATATCCGCGCCGTACCGTGATGGCGATCAGCGTCGCGTTGTGGAGCACTATGACGGCACTATCCGGGGCTGCGCGTGGTTTTTATACCTTGCTCGTCTGCCGCATTGGCGTTGGTATCGGTGAGGCGGGCTGCAGTCCGCCAGCAATTTCTCTGATCAGCGACTATGTGCCGCAGGAGAAGCGCGGCCGCGCGTTGTCGCTGTACTCCATGGGTGTCCCGGTGGGCATCGTGATCGGGTTTCTGGCCGGCGGCTATTTGCGCGAGATTGTCGGCTGGCGCATGGCTTTCGTAGTCGTTGGCCTGCCGGGCATTGTGGTGGCCCTACTACTTCTTCTGACCGTCCGTGAGCCACTGCGAACGACGCAGAACAATCTGCCGCCGCTCGGTGAGGTGATGCGCTTTTTGTGGCAACGCCGCTCGTTCCGTTTTCTCGCCATCGCCTCGGGGCTCTATGCATTCGCGCTCACATCGACGATGTTCATGCTCGCTCTGTTCCTCGAACGCTCGCATGGGCTTGGCGCTATCGAGCAAGGGCACGCGGCGGCTTTCATCATGGCCGGCGGTGTCGGCATCGGCACCTTGGCTGGCGGATTCATCGCCGACGCCTGGGCTAAACATGACCGACGCGCCTATGCGCTGTTGCCGATGATTAGTATGGCCATTGCTGTACCCGGATCGGCTGCTGCGTTCCTGTGCGATAACACGCCAATTGCCATTGGCCTGTTGATGATTCCGGGACTGTGCGGACAAATTTATCAGGCACCGGCTTTCGCCGCCTCGCAAAGTCTGGCAACGCCGGCCATGCGCGTGACTGCGGCGGCAGTGCTGTTCTTCGTGATCAATATCATCGGCCTCATGTGCGGGCCGGCAACCACCGGCTTCATCAGCGACCTGTTGAACCCCACCTACGGCGACGAATCCCTACGCTACGCGCTGCTCAGCGTGAACGTGGTGTTCTACGCCCTCGCCTCGTTTTTCTACTGGATGTCGAGCCGGACGATGCGCGAAGACTTCGACTACGTGGCCTCACTGTCTGAAAAGTGATCAATCGCTGATGCGTCGCTAAGGCCGGTGCTCGAATCGGCAACGGGCGTTTGCTAAGCGCTGCTTGACTGCACCGCGTATCAACGCGAGAAGAAGGCGTTCGTTAGCCGAGAAGTGATACTGGCCACAAGGCGTGGACAACGCTGGCGTCGATTATTTTTCCGCCGGCAAAAAGTTGATCACCGTGTCGCCAGATACCGGTTTGTAGCGGGCAAGATTCAGCACCAGGCCACCGCTGCTGCGCACGATGATGGTGGCGAACTGCGCGTCGGCGGTTTTTTCCCGATAGCGCTGGAAATCGAATTCATCGGTCAGGCGCGTTTTCTGGAACCGCCAACCCTCGAAGTAACGTTGCAGCAACACTTCATACAACGCGTCGGCGGCAAACACCTGCTGGCCACGCAGGGTCGCCGTGAGTGCTTTGCGCTCATCGCCGTTACCGCCCGGCAGTGGCACCTGGAATACGGCGCTCCGATTGAACTCATTCGCGAAGCGCGTGCAGACGATGGCGTTATAGGCGTCGTTATCCGTAGCGGCGAGAAAATAGCCAATGGCTGACAGATCGAGATTCTCCTCAGCGGATTCCGACACCACCTGCCCGAAATGAATCGGGATGCCTGCGAGTCGCGCGGCACGCAAACGATGCCAGGAGGCATCGATCACTACCACGGGTACTTCAAGTTCTTGCAGTTTGCCGGCCAGATTAATTGACCACGGCGAGGCGCCCACAATCGCTAAACCATCCGAGCGCGGCGATGCGAGCCCCAAACGTCGCGCCATCCACGGCAACGAAAATCCGTGCAATACGACAGTCGACATGATCAGCGCGAAAATCAGCGGCAGCAGTTTATCGGCATCGCCGAAACCAGCTTCGAGCATGCGCGCAGTAAACGCGCCGGCGACGGCCGCCGCGACGATCCCACGCGGCGCGATCCAACCGACCAGCAAGCGCTCCTGCCAGCTGAGGTCCGTACCCAGCGTCGCGATAAACACCACCACGGGCCGTAGAACAAAAATTACAGCGAAGATAAGTAGCGCGTCGCGCCAGTCGAGAGCGCGCAATAAAGCGACGTCGAGGTTGGCCGTTAATACAATAAACAATCCCGAGACCAGGATGGTGGTGATGTTCTCCTTGAAGCGACGCAGCTCTTCGATGCTCGGCAGGTTGGCATTGCCGAACGCGAGCCCGAGAGTGGTAACGGTGAGTAGCCCGGCTTCCGCGAGCAACAGGTTGCCCATCGCGTAGGTCGCGATAACCGTAGTGAGTATCATCGGGCCTTTGAGGTATTCAGGCACCCAGCCACGCCGGTAACACGCACCGAGGCCGACACCGGCGAACCAGCCGAGCGCTGCCGCCCCGCCCAGTGAGCCCACCGCGGTCATACCCAGGTCGAAGACGTTGCCTTCGTTCTCGAACAAAACGAAATATTCGAACACCACCACCGCAAGTACCGCACCGAGGGGGTCGTTCACTATGCCTTCCCACTTGAGCAACGACGCCGGGCGTGCACGCAGGCGTGCCTGGCGCAGCAAGGGCATGATCACCGTCGGCCCGGTCACCACGATGATGGCGCCGAAAACGCACGCCACCGGCCACGACAACCCGCCCGCAAAATGGGCCAGCATCGAACCAAGCGTAAAGCTCACCACCAGCCCCACGCCAATCAAACGCCCGACCGCAGAACCGGCGCGACCCAGTTCATGAAAATGTAAATTCAACCCGCCTTCAAACAAGATCACCGCGACCGCGAGTTGCACCAGCGGTTCGAGCAGTTCGCCGAAATCATCAGTCGGGTTGAGCAGCCCGGTTAAGGGCCCGACGACGAACCCGGCAATCGTTAGTAACACGATGGCAGGAACACGAAAACGCCAGGCGAGCCACTGCGCCAGCGCGCCAGCGACCAGAATCACGCCAACCAGATTTGCAATATGTGCGTGCATTCAGGCGCGGGAGAAATCGTGGGCAACGCGCGCGGCGCGCGGTGTGTTCGGAAAGCGTGCCAAGAGGCCGCTGCGGTGGTGTCGCATGGAGTCGTTACGGCAGTTTGGAAGAGGAAGCAGTGTATCTAACTCTGCTACAGAGTAGTTCGGTGATGAAATTCGGGGACAGTTACTGTATTTCCGCGGCGGAAATACAGTAACTGTCCCCGAATTACGGTCGGCGTTATGGCGGTGCCGCCCACATTGCTGTGAGCGGCGGGTCAGGTTCGGGAGGGTGTTAGCTGAGTTTGAAGCCTTCGTAGCCTTTCGCAGCGACGTCGGCGAAGATTTCGCGATACAACGGTACGCCACCGGCAAACAGCAGAAAGCGCCCGCGAACGTTCTCGGAGTTATTGGAGCCGAAAAACCACGAGTCCCGCATGTCTTCAATTAACAGCCCCTTGACCGACTCATAACACCGCTCGGTCCAGGCGTCTTCTGCTTCCGGCGTGGTAACGATGGATTCGTAACCGTTTTCTTGCATGTAGCGAATGCAGCCGAGGATCCAGTCAACGTTGTTCTCAACACACCGAGTGATGTTGCAGAACGTCGCGGGGTTGTGCGGGCCCATGATGGCGAACATATTCGGGAAGCCGGAGAACTGCACGCCGAGGTTGGTCTTGGGGCCATCGGACCAGTGCTCTTGCAACGACAAGCCGCCTTCGCCACGGATATCGATGCGCATCAATTCGCCGGTCAGGCTTTGGAAGCCGGTGGCGTAAATAATGATGTCGAACTCGTGGTTCTCATCGCCAACCTGGATGCCGTTTTCCGTGACGCGCGAAATCGGCGTTTCACGTAAGTCGACTAAATCAACGTTGTCGCGATTAAAGGTCTCGTAGAAGTTCTTCTCGCCGGGGCAGCGCTTGGTGCCGAAGGTATGGCTTTTCGGAATAAGCTTCTCGGCCATCGCCGGGTCGTCCACGCGCTGGCGAATTTTGTCCGCGAGGAATTCGGCGATTTCATCAGCGACCACGCGCGAGGTAAACGAATCGTTGTAGTTGCCGAGCCACAAGGCAAAGCCGCCAATGTCGTAGAGCTCTTGATAGCGAGCCAGGCGCTCTGCTTTGGGTACGTCCTCGCCATTGCGCTCATCGGTGTCGTGGATAAAGCCGGCAAAAGTCTTCTTACAAGTCTCAAAAATATCGTGCGCCTGTTCACGCAGTTCGACCTGCTCGGCTGCTTCAATCGGGCGATTGCGTAGCGGCGTGCACCAGTTCGCGGTGCGCTGGAACACGGTGAGCTGCTCGCAATCAGGCGCGATGGATTGAATGATCTGCACAGCGGTCGGTCCGCTGCCGATAATACCGACACGCTTGCCCTTGAAGTCGATTTCCTCTTTCGGCCAGCGCGCGCTATGCAAGGACATGCCGGCGAACAGGTCGACGCCTTCGTAGTCCGGAAACTGGTGCGCAGACAGCAGGCCCGTGGCACACAGAATGAAGCGTGCCCGTGCGGTCTCGCCGTTGAGCGTTTTAATTTCCCACAACTTGGTCGCTTCGTCGTAGTACACGGTCGACACGCGTGCGTTTAATTCAATATCGCGCTTGAGGTCGAATTTGTCCGCAACGTGGTGCAAATAACGTTCAATCTCCGGCTGGGCGGCGAACGTTTCGCTCCACTGCCACTCATCGAGCAGCTCGTCCGAGAAAGAATACTGGTAGGTATAGGACTCTGAATCGAAACGCGCGCCCGGGTAGCGATTCCAGTACCAAGTGCCACCGATGCCGGTGCCGGCCTCGAAAACGCGCGCTGAAAGGCCTAACTCGCGGAGCTTATAGAGAGAGTAAAGCCCGGAAACTCCGGCACCAATCACGATTGCATCTAAGTTCTGACTCATTAGGACGTACTTCCCCGGTAAATTGACCCGCGATGATATCTGTTCCGCAGCTGCCGTACTACTGAGTACGGAGTGCTGTCATGTGCGGTGAGTTGGCGACGGGAAATGCCTCCGCCGCGCGACGAGGGTGCATTCAAAACGGCGAAACAACACCGCGAGGGCGGCCCGGTAGCGCTATCGGAAAGTGTGCTCCGGCGCTTCGCCGGTTAGCGCACGCGGTCGGATAAAATCGACGTTGAGGTTGGCTCCATCGGCGGCGTACCTCCCGCGGAACGCCGCGGGCAAGGACCACAGTAGGGTGTCCCGGCTACTGCAGCGCACCAATAGTGAATACCCTCTGCGGTCTCCAGAGCGTGGCCACAACGTGCAATCTGACGTTTTTGTCGATGCGTTTGGTGGCGGCGAATTGAATGTGCTGGCTACTTGCAGGCATTGGTTCACACGCCCGAGAGGCCGAGCGCGTTGACACTGAGCGCGGCTATACTCGGAGCCAGAGCTGGCGCGATGATGCGACGAGCGCCGCCTTCGACCGCGGTTGTGAACGTTGTCGTGGCGATAGATAGAAGTGAATTAGCTTCGAGTGCCGAAGGTCGCAAAACAGAACAACCTGAAGGTGTCTGCCACCTTCGCTGACACCTAGGAGAACGACACCATGATGTCCGTTGAACAGATTGGCCAGGTATTTGTTAAAGCGACCCGCTTCCTGCATCCAGAGTCAGTACACGTAGACCACGATGGCATTCGCCACGATCGCGCATTTGCCCTGGTTGAAGCTGATGACAAATTTGTCGGGTCGCCGGAACACAGCACGTTTATTCCGCTGAAGTTCAATTTCGATGCCGGGCGGGACAGTCTGCAACTCACGTTACCCGATGGCCGGGTAATCGACGGCCCTGGTGCGGCCGGTGCCAGCACGTTCAAGATCGATCACATTGGTTTGCGCGACATCGAAGTCGCCGAAGTACCTGGCCCATGGCAGGAAATCCTGACGACACATGCCGGGCGCCCCGTTCGTCTGGTGCGATGCTTGTCGGCCCAGGCAGCGATCGACGTGCTCCCGGTAACTTTCGTCACCACAGGTTCTCTCGAGCGTCTGGAGCGCGAAGTCGGTGCGCCGGTCGATGCGGCGCGATTCCGGGCGGGCTTCGTCATCAAAAATGACGTTGAGCATGAAGAAGACAACTGGGACGGGCGCATGCTGCGAATTGGCGCTGTCCAATTACGGGTTCGCACCGCAGTACCCCGCTGCGCCATCACAGGATTCAATCCGGCCAGCGGCGATCGCGATCAGGACGTGATGAAAACTCTTATTCGCTACCGCGACGAAGCCACCTTGCCGGACGGCATGTTGCCGGATTACGCGACGCCCGGCTTTGCGACTTACGCTGAAGTCATCGAGACGGGCAAAGTCCAGGTTGGTGATGAAGTGGCATTGCTCGACTGAAGGTTGCCCCGGCCTGCGTTTGATGTAGTCGAGCCTTACCCGGCAGGCGACCTAGGCGCAGGTTGTCCTACTCGTCAAAGCAAACCAAGACAGCCGCGTTCACGATCACCATTAAATCGCGGCCGTTGTCCGCAGGGATATTCAAACCGCCCACTTCGGGTTCGACCGTCACTTGCCCATACGGTAGCTCGGCCGCGACTGCCGCCCGATCGATTTCGTCTGGTGCCGCCGCACCCAGTTTTACGGTGATGCGCATGTCATCGGGTGACTTGTTCAGCACCGGGAAAAAATTAAGGCTGGAATGTCGAATGGCGTCGGAGACTGCGCGCTTGGCGGCTTTGGTGTAGTCGCCGCCATGGACGTCTACGCCCATGCCCATCTCGGTGATGTAACGTTTGAGTGCCATGCTGTCTCCTTACGAATGCTGTTCGGTTGGCGTTAAGTGTTTACCTTATACCTGTTTTGGCGGTGGTTGGTTGGGCCCCGGCGGAAGGGTGCGGGGTTCGTCTAACCAACGGGGCGCGATGGATGGACGGGGAGGTCCTCATCAAACTTCCGGGCGTGCCACATAAAAAAGGCCCCGTTAGGGACCTTTTATTTGACGGCGGCTGGAAGGATTGATGCGCAAACGCTTAGGCGTTTGCTTACCCCTTCGGGGCGCACTGCGCGCGTCCCATCGCGCTGCGCGCAATGGTCGAACCGTGAGGTCCTCATCAAACTTCCGGGCGTGTCACATAAAAAAGGCCCCGTTAGGGACCTTTTTTATGACGGCGGCTGGAAGGATTGATGCGCAAACGCTTAGGCGTTTGCTTACCCCTTCGGGGCGCGCTGCGCGCGTCCCATCGCGCTTCGCGCAATGGTCGAACCGTGAGATCCTCATCAAACTTCCGGGCGTGCCACATAAAAAAGGCCCCGTTAGGGACCTTTTATTCGACAACCGTTGGAAGGATTGATGCGCAAACGCTTAGGCGTTTGCTTACCCCTTCGGGGCGCGCTGCGCGCGTCCCATCGCGCTTCGCGCAATGGTCGAACCGTGAGGTCCTCATCAAACTTCCGGGC
>Ga0209630_10000905_pt1 | contig 33393 bp, 24 predicted proteins | sample COG_01_FD_184745 | JGI IMG/M metagenome (GOLD analysis project Ga0209630, IMG submission 184745) | Pelagic Microbial community sample from North Sea - COGITO 998_met_01 (SPAdes) (version 2) | ecosystem: Environmental > Aquatic > Marine > Neritic zone/Coastal water | place: Helgoland, sampling... | reverse complement strand
AAATCGAGGGAGAAGTACTATTCGACAACTTTAGTCGTGGGCAATATGCTACCGATGCGTCAATTTATCAAATGATACCCACAGGCGTAGTTGTTCCAAAAAATAGTAGTGATATAGAGAAAGTTATCAATTTAGGCCGAAAAGACGGTATTAGTCTTTTGGCACGTGGAGGTGGAACCTCCCAAAGTGGTCAAACAGTTAACAACTCTGTGGTCTTAGATAATTCAAAATTCCTTAATAAAATTATAGAAATTGATGTAAAGAATAGGAGTTGTGTAGTTGAGCCAGGAATTGTGCTCGATGAACTAAATCGTATATTAAAACCTCATGGACTTTGGTTTCCTGTGGATATTTCGACATCCTCTAGAGCAACAATCGGTGGAATGGCAGCCAATAATTCTTGTGGTGGAAGGTCTATTCGCTATGGAACAATGCGAGATAATGTTATCTCTATCGAAGGTTTCATGAGTGACGGGTCTTACTGTCATTTTGGAACGATGGAGAATCCAAAAACTTCAGACTTATCAAAAGCATTAAAACTAATCGGTGAACGAGATGCCTTGGAAATAGAGCACCGCTTTCCTAAACTCATCCGGAGGGTGGGAGGGTATAACATTGATGCGCTAATTCCAAAGGGAGAGCCACATAACCTTTCACATGTACTTGTTGGGTCTGAAGGCACCTTAGTATACTCTTCAAAGCTCGAATTAAAACTGTCCCCACTGATAACAAAAAAAGTTATGGGCGTATGTCACTTTCCATCTTTCCACAAAGCAATGGAGGCCACGCAACATCTTGTAAAACTAAAACCTCTATCAGTTGAGTTGGTTGACGCCACAATGATTAAATTAGCTCGAGAAATTCCTATATTTCAAAAATCTGTTGAAAAATTTGTACAAGGAAATCCAGAGGCCCTCCTGTTAATAGAGTTTTCTGAAAAGGATCAGTCTCAAAATAGTATCAAATTAGAAGAACTATGCGATGTAATGGGAGAACTAGGTTACTGCTGGGAAAACTCCAGAACTCAATGGGGCGGTGTAATCAAGGTAGTAGAAAACAACTTACAAAACGAAATTTCAGAAGTTCGAAAGTCAGGACTCAATATTATGATGTCTATGAAAGAATCTGGGAAACCTGTTTCATTCGTCGAAGATTGTGCGGTCGAATTAACCGATTTGGCCGACTATACTGCCGGATTGACAGAAATATTTGAAAAATACCAAACTAAAGGTACCTGGTACGCTCATGCCTCTGTTGGATGTCTTCACGTTCGACCAGTCCTGAATATGAAGCTTGATCAAGACGTTAAAACTATGCGGGCTATTGCTGAAGAAACTTTTGACTTAGTTGCAAAATACAAAGGATCTCACTCAGGTGAGCACGGGGATGGAATTGTCAGATCTGAGTTTCATACAAAAATGTTTGGAAAACGGTTGGTTAATACTTTCAAGGAAATCAAACAAACTTTCGATCCATTAGGATTATTTAACCCTGGAAAAATAGTTGATGCCCCCAAAATGGATGATCGAAGTTTGTTCCGTTATGGCCCAAACTATACTGCCAAGGAGTTCAAAACAGAATTGGATTGGTCGAATTGGCCAGGTGCAGGTGGAGGGTTTTTAGGTGCCGTCGAGATGTGTAATAACAATGGTGCATGCCGTAAGCTAAAGGGGGGAACAATGTGCCCCTCTTACCGCGTCACACGAAACGAAAACGATGTAACACGAGGTCGTGCAAATGCTTTGCGTCTAGCAATTACAAATCAATTAGGAGCAGATGCCTTCACTTCAGAAGAAATGTTCAACACAATGAAATTATGCGTCTCATGCAAAGGATGTCAGCGCGAATGCCCAACAGGTGTGGATATGGCCGCAATGAAAATAGAAGTTTCAGCAGCTCGCATTAAAAAATTTGGTTTAACATTCAGTGATAGATTAATTTCTTATCTACCTCGATACGCGAGTGTTGTATCTAAATTTCCTCGCCTTATGAATCTAAGGAATCGTGTTCCAATTTTAGCAAAGGCCTTAGAGCGAGCCACTGGTTTCTCCGCGAAGAGACCTCTTCCTAATTGGTCGAATGATACCTTTAACGATAGAAAGCACCCCTCAAGAGTTAACCCAGATATTGTGTTATTTGCGGATACATTCAATCGATACTTTGAGCCCGAAAACTTGCGTGCAGCGATAGCAGTTTTTAATAAGGCCAAAGTTTCTTTTGTTATAGCAAAACCAGAAGACAGAAAAAGACCTTTATGTTGTGGTAGGACTTTTTTATCGACTGGTCTTGTGGATAAAGCAAAGGAGGAAGCAACGCGATTAGTTAACGCCCTCTTACCACATGCTAAAGCTGGGCGGTACATTGTGGGTTTAGAACCTAGTTGTCTATTAGCTTTAAGAGATGAAATTCCGAGACTTATACCAGGTAAAGATGCAGAATTAGTAGCAAAGTATGCACTTTTATTTGAAGAATACATTGCTAAACATTTAGATAAAAATTTATTTAAATCTCTATTTAAGTCTCCTACAGATACTATTCTATTACATGGCCACTGTCATCAAAAAGCGGCAGGAGTAATGTCATCGGTTGAACAAGTTTTAAACTTACTTCCCAATACTGCCGTTGAAATATTGGAGACTAGCTGTTGCGGAATGGCGGGGTCATTTGGATTGAAAACTGACACATATTCAGTTTCAATGGAAATGGGTGAGTTGGATCTTTTTCCTGCCGTACGAGCTAGACCTAAAAACTCCATAGTAGTTGCTGACGGAACCTCGTGCCGTACTCAAATAAAAGATGGTACGAACACCGAAGCCATTCATGTTGCACGGATTTTAGAGATGGCTTTATCTGGAAGTTAATTTCGAAAGGTAGTATCTTTTACCGCAGTGTTCCTCCAGCTTTAGTTTCAATTTTTATTTTTGACGAACATAGTTTCGAGAAATAAACTTTAAAAATCGGTATAATATGAAAACTAAAAGAACACTTCCAATAATAATGTCAAAATAATCTGTCCAATCGTGGCTTTCAGAGTTCACATTCCAGTTATCAAACTGTTGGATAGCAAAAACAAATAAAACAACGTACCCAAAAACAACAAGGATCCGGTACACTCTACCAATTAACAAGTACATCCATACACCTCATTGTATTTCTTTATCATATAATTTTTTACAAAAGCTAGAATTAATATCTGCGCTGCAAACTACTCTTTGACAAAAACTAGTGACACTAATTTAATAGCGCAAGTGTTAAAATAATGTAAAATTCCTTCTAAGCTTTCTTTCAAGGAAACTACCAATGAACTTTATGGTTCCTTTATGATGCATGTGAATAATAAGGGTATGTAATCTGGTGGAACTCAGTAAATAACAAAATCATTTGAACTCTGAAATTAATGCCCTTAAGTAATGTATGGGAAACTAACTATTAAGAACAAAGAAAACTTCATTTAATGTTGACAATGAAATACAGTAATACGCTAGATGTTAGATTAGGAAACTTTAATGGCTTACCAGACACTCAGTTTTGAGTTTTCAAAGAGCATAGCAACTATTACCCTTAATAGAACAGATAATTCTGCGAATGCATTAAACGCTAAGATGACTGAAGAGCTATTTGATGTAAGTGTAAGATGTGGTTCTCCAGACGTACGTTGCGTAATTATAACTGGAACTGGTAAAATGTTTTGTGGTGGTGGGGATCTGGTAGAGATGAACGCCGTCGAAGACAAACACACCCACCTAACAAAAATGGCTACATTACTACATGCTGGACTCACAAGGTTCTCACATATTGATGCACCCATAATTATTGCTTTAAATGGTACAGCTGGGGGAGCTGGGTTTTCTTTAGCTTTAGCTGGCGATTATGTCATAGCATCAGATAAAGCAAAGTTTGTATCAGCTTATACAGCTTCGGGGCTTACTCCAGATGGATCCTCTACTTACTATCTTGCTAAGCATGTTGGTCTTTTACGTGCTAAAGAATTAATGCTTACTAATCGGGTTCTTACTGCATCAGAAGCTCAAGACTGGGGTATTGTAAACAAAGTAGTGACATCCGAGGTAGTTATGAAAGAAGCTTATACAATGGCAAACCAATTTGCCTCAGGGCCTACGAAAGCCTTTGGTGGCGTAAAACGGCTACTAAACACCGCTTTTTCTGATGGAATCGAAACTCAACTTGATCATGAGACACGTTCAATTGCTAACATGATGCGCACAAATGATGGGCCTGCTGGCATAAGTGCCTTTCTTGCAAAGAAAAGTCCAAAATTTAATGGGAAATAAAAAGACTAACTAAAAAAATTAATTATAATTTGAACAAAGAAATACGTTATTACTGAATTTTTTTGTATAATTTTAGCTTATACGTAATAAACCCTCTCATTATTAGAGACTGATCTTAAGTCTTATAGATCAATTTCAATTACACCACCCTCGAGTAAAGCACGGCTTTTGCATAGAATAATTTGAGTTTGTTGTTGTTTTTTTGACAGCACGAAGTCTCGATGCTCTACTTCTCCTGAAATTAGCTCACAGCTGCAAACCCCACAAAGTCCGTCAGAGCACTTTACGTCAACGGGGTAACCATTCTCTGTCAAGATATCGGTAGCTGACTTATTAAATGGTACAACCAACTCTTGCTGAGACTTTACAAGTTTTAAAATAAAGTTTTGATTTATATAATCTGGTTCCACAGGAACCGAGAAATACTCTAAGTGAACTTTTTCCTGAGGAATCTCCTTATTCTCAGCTGCCAGAACAACAGAGTCCATGTATCGTTCTGAACCACAAATATAAACTTGCATATTTTTTTTATAATTACCCAAGACGATATTAAAATCAGCACGTGTCCCTTCATCAGAAAAATGAAAATGTACTTTGTCAGACCACGGGAAAGTTTTCAGATCATCTAAATACCCCGCTTTCAATTTTGAGTTAGCTGAATAATGGAGTTCGAAGTTTTCTCCCAAAGCATACAACCGGTGAGCAAATGAAATCATAGGAGTAACACCAATACCTCCCCCCATTAAAAAAGTTTTTGTTGCTGTTTCATCTAATTCAAAATGGTTAATAGGTTTAGAAATAAATACCTTACGCCCTTCTAAAAAGATGCGATGCATCATTTTAGAACCTCCACGCCCCTCATCCTCACGTAGAACACCTATCTGATATTTGGATCTGTCTGCAGGATCTCCAGACATTGAATATTGACGCAAAAACTCAGGAGCAACTACAATATCTATATGCGCTCCTGCGGTCCATTCGGGTAAGTCCAGTCCATCGGGCCGCTTAAACTCATATTTAATTAACGACTCTGTCATTTCATGAACTCTGCTAACTACAACTTGGATAACAGGGGCATCACTTGGCACACTATACTGATGAATGTGGTCGGTTTCTCCATTTTTTAATTTTATTTTATATTCGTCTGCTGTGATCATTGCTTGATATGCTTCGATACCACTCTCACGATCCATTGGTGATGGATAAGGCCACGGATGAGGTGCTAGATTAGCTGGGTACACAGCAAGAGTTTGATCTTCATACTTTAGATTAAGATCGCGTTGTAAACCTCGACGATTCAACTTTTTTCTGCTGGGCTTATAACCACCACCTTCTTCTAACTCTATGTCCCACCACCATTTTTTAATATCATTTAGGTCACCATTTCCAACTAAATCATCCAACTTCGCTAATGGTTTTGCCAGCTGTGGGGCATTTGAGGCTAACCACCTAAATGGGGCTTCCGCAAATAACCCTTCTAAATTCCACGGACAGGTTTTCATACAACGACCACACATTGCCCCACCTTCTGTAGTAATCCTATAAGTAGCGCATTTTTGGCTATCAGATTTCCAAATTTCATAACCATTAAACATCAACTTTGGTCCTGCCGTTATCGCACCCGCTGGACATTCGCGTGCACACTTGTTGCAGTTCTCACAAAAATTCTGAAGACCAAAATCAATGGGTTTATCATATGCCATGGGCATATCAGTTGTAACAGCTCCAGATTTTAAACGCGGCCCAAGGTACGGATTCAAAATAACTTCGCCTATACGACTAACCTCACCCAAACCTGAAAGTAATAATAAAGGTGGCTGAAGAACCTCTCCATCCATTACCGTATGGGACTTTGCCTTGTAGCCTAAATTACGAATTTGTTTAGCTATTACGCCTCCCAACAGTGAAAACCTCAAATAAGCACGCATAGATTGGGCTACTGAAATCCAGTCATCACCGGAAGCGCCCTCCATAGTTTCATAACCCTGATCTATAATCATGGAGATCGCATTATTATGAGGGGGATCAATAGGGGTACCAGTCGCATCATGGCTATACCAAGCCCAATCTGGACATCTAGAAATCCCAACGGCATCTATTCCTAAAAAGTAGCTAGTAGCTTTAATATTATTTGCATTTTTTTCTATATTTGTTGGACGAGAACCAGAAGGGTTTGGATCACCATCTTGAAGCAAAATAAAAGCACCAAGTGCACGCCGTTGCGCAGAAGATGGTGCAGTTTTACGAACATAGTACCCACCTTTTGCACCATCTTGATTAATTTTTCCCATATCACCAAATTGAGCTCTCGCAAACATATCAGTGCGTTTTGGCACTCGTGCAACTCTTGTTTCGTCAATGTAGGTAGTTGGCGTCTCTACTCGCTTTAGACGCTCAAATGGATGTGCTCCATCTACAAATCTTCTTTTTGTGTACGGATCACGATTCATTGCGTTTTTAGAAAACCCCTTCCCTAACCACCAGGCAGGTCCTTTGGTTTTAAACCAAGGTTGTTCATGTTCCGATGCGAGAGGGCTATCAACCGAGAGATCAAGTGTGCAGGTGACAGCAGCAAGTCCAAAGCTTGAACCAATATAAGGTGCGATTAACTGCCCTTTAATACACCATACTAACCCTGCAGTAACTGCTAATTGGTTTAAATCAACATCTGAGGCAGACCCCGAATGCGATTTAGCATCATATCCTAACAATCGAATATAGTTAGCTATCACCGCTGCAGTTTCATTTGCTCTCAAACATGCCCGATGACTTAATGCGTCTTTTAACCAATCAGTTCCAGGTTCGTCTGAGCGAATATCACGTGGGTTTTCATATAAGAATATAAGCGCATGTGTGTGCCCATTAATAGTCGTAGGTGGCGCTTCCATTGACTCTTTAAGATCTGCCATAATCCCATCAATACCTGCCGCAAGAGTTTTAGTTTGGCGAGTGCGCAAGGCTTCTGCCAAGTGAGCGATATCTGGGTTATTAAAAGGTTTTGATAATAAATCTGTATCTTGAAGTCGACAGACACCTACCATTGATGCATCCGAAAAAAAGCCAAAAGCCTTAAGGTGATCTGTTCTCTCCTTAGGGTCGACAGGTATTTCTGAAACTGCTTTATTTATCATACCATCGCGGATCGCATCCAACATGGCCTGGTACTCACAAATTGCATTAACAATACTTTCAGGTGCCTCTGGTCGACGAAATGACAGCGCACACATCGGGGGCACCTCAGTCAAATCAGGCATTCCCCCGCGCTTCAATCTTTCTGTCGGATAAGGTCCCATATGAACAGGACGTTTTTTTGTAGAGAATAAACGCATTCCTATCCCTTGCTACCCCTTTAGCTCAAACATCACAGCCACGTGTATCTAAACTATTAACCCGTTTCAACCGACGGTAAAGTGTTGAATAATGTTTTAAGTTTTATAGATTGTAAAATTATTATCTGGTATGAAATATTGGTGGCAGGTAAAATAGTTCGCATTTGATACTTATAAATTTAAATTGTTTGGTGAACAGATTGGTGGCTCAACAGAATATGGAGAACACTATGGCACGAGAATGGGTAATCAAAGATTACTCTGGGTACCAAGGGTTAGTCTTGCAAAAATGCGAACCTCAACATCCCAGGCCTGGCGAAATTCGTATACGAATAGAAGCTTTTGCGTTGAATTGGGGGGATATGGACTTGATGCAAGATAACTATTCCTTCAATTTCAATAGCTTTCCCGCACGCATTGGGATGGAAGCTGCCGGTATTGTGGATGAGATCGGCGACGGTGTGACTGGGATTAAGCTTGGTGCGCGCTACTGTACACTGCCATATTTCTATTTCAATAATGGGGCCAGTGCCGACTTTATTACGATAGATACGCGTTATGTGACTCCTGCCCCAAAGGGATTGTCAGCAATTGAAAGCGCCTCGGTGTGGATGCAATTTATGACCGCCTATTACCCCATCGTGGAGCTATGCAAAGCTGTGCCAGGAAAATCTATACTCGTAACTGCGGCTACTGGGACAGCCGGAAATGCAGCGCTTAATATTGGAGCCATGTTTGGGGCTAATATGATCGCCACAACGCGATTTGAACACAATCGTGAATATCTACTATCTTCAGGCGCTTCGCATGTCATTGTGCCAGGTACTGATGATTTAGCAAAGACGTTACGAGAGTTGACCGACGGTCACGGCATTGATGCGGCCTTTGATCCGATTGGCGCCAGCATGATGGCGCGATATAGTCCGGCACTTGCTCGTGATGCCACCATTTATTTCTACGGCACCTTAGATGGCATTTTTCCACAACTACCAATTGTTGATATGTTTCAAGCAAACGCCACTTTTCACCCCTATTCGTTATTTAACTATGTTGAAGATCCGCTGATGCAAGCCAAGGGAACAGAATTCGTTTATAATGCACTTGCACGTGGAAAGCTTGTGCCGAATATCGATCGTGTTTACCCCATGGAAGGGTATCGAGATGCGTGGGAATATCTGAGCCAACCGCGCATTAACCACGGTAAAGTCGTCATCAATACAGGGCTTAAACACCTCTAGAAGAGTTTTTATAGGTAAAAGTATTGCCGTAAAAGTAAAATATTTAAAAATATGTTATTAGCTTTTTACTTATTGAAATAGCAAGCGAAGTACATTTTTTTATTTGTACTCAGCAAATTGGCTTTAAAGTGAAAACTTGCACCCCCACAGAGGGGGGTGCAAGTAATTTTACAAGTTAATTTAAAAAGCTCAGATATTAATTACATACCCACTTCATATTGTGAAAATTGTACTCAAAGCTCATCATCGGGACCCATTCGAACCCTTGCAGACAATCAGAAAATGCTTGCTGGCTAGTCCGAGTAAGGAGATATACATCTGACTGGGTATCTGTCAGTTTCTGTTGTATTTTTTTGTAAATCGCATTCTGAGCAGTTACATCACCTGTTCCACGAGCTTCATCGATCCAAGAATCAATTTCGTCATCCAATACCCATTCCATAGAGGCCCATGTGCCCTTGGCCCGAGAGTGGTATTGTGAGAAGAAAAAACTATCAGGGGAAGGGTACTGCGCACTAAAAAACACCTCATTAATAGCAGGAGTTGTTTCAGGTTTGCTTGCAAGCTCTGTCATACGGTTCCAAGGCTCTGGCTTTAAGATAGTATTAAACCCTATTTGGTCAAGATTTGACTTCATTAGTAGAGCAATTTCTTCTTCAAACGCTAAACCAGCTACGTACATAATTTCAACTGGAATTTTTCCTCCACCAGCATATTTACTAGCTGCAACATGTTCGCGTGCGGCGTTCATGTCAAAAGTTGGAAATGTTAAAGTATCAAGATAAGCATCAGCAAAAACAGCTGGCATTGGACCTGCTAAAGGTTCACCTGGTAAAAGAGCACCACGGATTGTTTCATAATCAGTTGCTAGAGCGATAGCTTTACGAATATTCACATCATCTGTTGGCGCGACCTGGTGATTTAATTTAAAGTAAAAGTTGGACGCTGTTGGATACTTAAGTACACTATACCCATCCATTGCACCAATAGAATCAAATGTTTCTTGAGCTTGAGAATTGGCGGACATCGATAAAACACCTGATGCTGCCAGAGCCTTAACGGTTGCTTCTTCGTTGGTTATGACAAACCGAACCTCATCTAAGGATTGATCGTTCCATCCAAGGTGATAATCATCAAACTTTTTAATCGTCATGCTAGCGCCACGCGCCCAACTATCGAGCATGTATGCTCCAGCTCCAGCACTGGTATTGGCTAAAAAATCTTGAGCCCAAGGATCAGAATCAGTTTTATTAGCTTCAGCAACATCGCTGTTCACAACAAACATTATTGGTGTGTTGGTTAAAAATGGTGTATAAACCTTATTAAGTTTGAATTGAACTGTTGATGAATCCAAAGCCGTGACTGAATTTGCATCTAATACTCCTTCAAATAAATATGCAGGACCCTCATTGATCGACATGAGTCGCGAGATTGAGTACGCGACATCTTTTGCTTCTACTGGCGAGCCGTCTTGAAACTTAGTTCCAGATTTAAGGTGGAATGTATAAGTTAAAGTGTCATCGGACACATCCCAGCTATCTGCCAATAATGGTAAAATATTGCCTGACGAATCCAGAGTTGTAAGTGCTTCATACATATTCACACCAGCCATATATTCAGTGTAATCATTGATTTTAGCTGGATCAATTGTTCCAAATATTTGAGTCGCGTTTACCGTTGCAACATTTTGCGAAAATGCTGCCGTTGCAAGTATCATAATACTTGTCCCTGCGGCTATTCCAGCTTTTAATATACGATTTATTATCATTGTATTTTACTCCCATTTTAGTTCATTAAACTATAAATTTTAATTAGGTAACGATAGTTGTATATATTTTTTATATTATATACATACTATATATATTAATAAATTAAAGTGGATAATTAAGTCAATTTGACAATTAAATAGGGGGGAGCGCAGTGGCATTTTATCTAGCAAAACGGACATTGTCTTTGTTGCTTGTACTTTTCGGTCTGGCAATACTTATATTCATTATTGCGCGAATTGTCCCTGGGGATCCAGCTAGAATAGCTCTTGGACCGCTCGCAACTGCAAATCAAGTACTCGAAATGAGACATGAAATGGGTTTAGATAAACCCTTTATTGTGCAATTATGGGATTACTTAAGTGGATTATTCCGAGGTGATCTTGGAAAATCATTTCTCACTAGCCGTCCAGTAATGCAAGATATTGTAGGAGCACTTCCTGCAACATTCGAATTGGTCTTGTTTACTATAATTTTACAAATAACGATATCAATTCCACTTGGAGTTATTGCTGCTATTTACCGCGATACTTGGGTAGATAATATATCAAGAGTTATTTCTCTGATAGGAGTAGTAACCCCCGGGTTTGTCTTGGCAATTATTCTACAGTTAGTAGCAAGTTACAAATTTCAATTTTTTCCTGTCACCGGCAGGCTTGATGCCGGTATAGATTATGAAGCTACATATACTGGATTATTGATAATTGATTCACTTATTGACGGTAGATGGGATGTTCTTGGTGATGCCTTACGACATATAATTCTTCCTTCGATAGCCTTGGCAGCCGCCGGTATTGGGCAAGTAATGCGTATCACTCGCTCATCCATGATAGAAGTCAGTGGGCGAGATTTTATTGAAGCTTCTCGGGCTTATGGAATTCCAGAACGTGTAGTACGTTTTCGGTATATGTTGCGTATCGCATGTGTTGCACCTTTAACAATTTTAGGGCTCGAGTTTGCCTCGTTAATTGGAAACGCGTTCATCGTTGAATTTGTTTTCAGTTGGCCTGGAATTGCAAGCTATGGAGTTCGTACTATATTAGAAAAAGACCTGAACGCCGTTATTGGGGTTGTTCTGGTATCTGGCGTATTCTTTGTAGTTGCCAACCTCACAATTGATATTATTCTTGGTTTTATTGATCCGAGGAACCGTTTGCGTGAAGGGGCTGAGAAATGATCGAGCTCAGTGAGCAAGCAAGTACAGAAAGATTCATGACAAGTCGACAAATGGCGTGGTTTAGGTTTAGACGTAATCCAGCCGCCCTAATTGGAGCGACAATTGTCATTTCAGTAACAATGCTGGCAATATTTGCTCCAATTCTTTCACCGTCGCCACAATCAGCAGGCTCATTCGTCGACTTTGCCCATCGACATCACCCACCAAGTGCTGAATTTTGGTTTGGTACAGATAATGTGGGGCGAGATATTTTTACTCGGGTAATATTTGGCTATCGAATTTCGCTTAGCTTAGTGGTGGGTGTATTAGGTTTTGCAGTACCTTTTGGGGTAATTTTAGGACTCTTGGCCGGATACTTTGGTGGCCGAACAGAATTTATAATTATGCGATTTACAGATGTTATGTTGGCGATACCTCCTCTAGCTATGGCGTTAGCGATTACTGCTGTTTTGTCTCCCAGTCTCGTTAATGCAATGATAGCTATCACTATGCTTTGGTGGACCTGGCATACGCGCCTAATTTTTAGAATAGTCAAAGCTCAAATGAGTGAGGATTATGTCGAGGCAGCAAAGGTGGCTGGAGCCAGTCATGCACATATCATGTTCAAAGAACTACTCCCAAACTGTATTTCGGCAATCTCTGTTAAAATCTCATTAGATGCTGGGTTTGTTATTCTGTTTGGTGCTGCCCTATCCTTCTTAGGCCTTGGTGTTCACCCGCCAACCCCAGATCTTGGAACGATGGTCAGTACTGGATCAGAATACTTGCCTGAGTTTTGGTGGGAGGCCTTGATGCCAGGTCTTGCAATTCTATACGCAATATTGGGCTTCAATCTTTTGGGCGACGGATTGCGTGATATGATGGATGTAGAGGTATAGTATGATGGAACCTATACTGGACATTTCGGGGCTTAACCTTAGCTTCACCACGTATGGTAAGAGAACTCAAGTTTTACATGATGTCTCCTTAAGAGTTGGTAAGGGAGAGAGGGTTGCCCTGATAGGTCAATCTGGTTCAGGAAAAACTGTAACAATGCGTGCGATTATTGGAACACTACCTATACCACCAGCAAAAATAGAGGGTGGTGTTATACAATTTGAAGGTCGGGATCTTTTGCAAATGGCCAAAGTGGAAAGAAATCGCTTAAAAGGAACTGGGATTTCTATCATTATGCAAGACCCACTTTTATCGTTTAATCCAGTCCTTACAATTGGTCGTCAAATGGATGATATCGTTCGATATGCTGATGTAAGACTTGGTAGCAAACGAAATTCTGGTTTACGAAAGGCAACTATCCTAGACACGCTACAAAAGGTTCGTTTACCTGATGGTGCGCAAATCTATGACGCCTACCCAATGATGCTTTCTGGTGGCATGCGTCAAAGAGTGCTAATAGCCATGGCACTTTTAAACAAACCACGTTTACTAATAGCTGATGAGCCGGGAACCGCACTAGACGTTACTACTCAAAAAGAGATTTTAAAACTGTTAAATCAACTTGTAAAAGAAGAAAATTTATCACTTTTACTCATTACGCATAATCTTGGTGTAGTTCGTGAGATTTCTGATAGAGTTTATGTAATGGAAAATGGACATATTGTTGAGGAAGCCACTCGCAAGGATATCTTTGAACAACCTCGCCACGCCTACACAAAAAAACTGATGACAAGTGTGCTTCCCCTTTACGGTAAGCGTGTTAGAAATTTTGAGAACAACCGTCAGAGTGATCCAAAAATTGAAATCCAAGGGGTCACAAAAGAATTCCGTGGCAAAGTTAGTTTTTTTTCAAAGAAGTATCGTGTTGTTCGAGCAGTTGATAATGTAAATTTACAAATTGAAAATGGTGATATTTTTGGTATTGCTGGCGAAAGTGGGTCAGGGAAAACTACTTTGGCCAAAATGTTATTAGCATTGCACTCACCCACCGATGGTCAAATCAAGATAGATGGTAGGCCGTTAAGTAACTTTTCTAACTCGCGTGAGTTTCGTAGGCTTATTCAAATTGTTTATCAGAACCCCGGTTCTTCCCTAAACCCCAAGCGAACCGTAACTCAGGCTTTGACAGTTCCATTAAAATTTTGTGGATACGATTCTACTCAAATTAAATCACGAATATCAGAACTTCTGGATATGGTTGATTTACCAAAATCTTACGCTTCAATGTATCCTCATGAATTGTCTGGTGGTCAAAAACAACGCGTAGCAATCGCACGGGCTCTGTCCGTAAATCCAAAAATTTTGGTTTTAGATGAACCCACATCTGCTTTGGACGTTCTTATTCAAAATACCGTTATTGAACTTCTTTTGCGTTTACGTGAAGAGCTTAACCTGACATATGTTTTTATTTCCCATGATTTAAGTCTGATGAGAAATTTCTGTAACAGGGTCGCAATTATGTTTCGCGGTCAAATTTGCGAACAGGGTGAAACTCGAGAGATTTTTACAGACCCTCAGCATGCCTATACTAGAGCGTTGTTAAGCTCGATTCCAGTTATTTCCGAGCAAGAAGAACAGCAAAAACCAAAAGTCACAGATGCAGAAAGACAGGCTGTTCTTGCCTCGTCCACTGCCCTAAAATGAAAGAGGTAAAGATGTATCGAATTGGAATCGATGTTGGTGGAACCAATACAGACGCAGTGATTATGCAAGGTGATAAAATTTTAGCAGGAGTCAAATCGGCAACTACCTCCGATGTGATGTCTGGGGTCGTGGATAGCTTAAAAAAAGTCTTAGCAGAAACAGGTGTTAAAAATTCAACTGTGTCTGCAGTTATGATTGGTACGACCCATTTCACTAATGCGGTCGTTGAACGCCGCAGTCTTTCTTTGACCGCAGCTGTGCGTCTTTGTCTACCCGCGGCACAATGCCTTCCCCCAATGGTAGATTGGCCAGACGACATAAAGCAGGCCGTTGGAGGGCATTATTGGATGGCTGATGGTGGTAACGAGTTTGATGGTCGCGAAATTTCATCACTAAATGACATTCAACTTACAAAGATTGCAGATGAGATCGATGCTCTTGGAATTGACACAGTGGCTCTTTGTTCAGTTTTTAGTCCAGTTAATGACAGTATGGAAAAAGAAGCTATGGCGATAATGAAAAAACGCCTACCTAAAGCTAACTTTACCCTATCAAGTGAAATTGGTCGTTTAGGAATACTAGAACGAGAAAACGCAGCAATCATGAACGCATCCCTCAGAAAACTTAGCTCTCATACTGTCGGTGCTTTTGGAAAAGCTTTGAAGTCTGTGGGTTTGAGCTGTCCTTATTACGTTACGCAAAATGATGGCACCTTAATGAGTGCCAAATTTGTTCAAGAATACCCAGTTTTAACCTTTGCTAGTGGCCCTACTAATTCTATGCGTGGGGCATCATTTCTTACAGGCGAAAAGAATGCCATTGTGATTGATGTGGGGGGTACATCTACAGATGTTGGGGCCCTCGTTAACGGTTTTCCAAGACCAGCTAGCACATCTGTTGATGTGGGCGGAGTGCGTACGAATTTTCGTATGCCCGATGTGTATTCAATTGCACTTGGTGGTGGCACAATTATTAATCCTGAGGACCCTATCAGTATAGGGCCACGCTCAGTAGGCTATCGCATCCATGAGGACGGTCTATTATTTGGTGGAGATATACTTACCGCAACAGATGTAGCCGTTGGGCTTGGCATTGCAGATATAGGTGACCCTGAACCAGCAAAAAAACTTGGCTCAGAGAGATTACAAATAATAAAGTCGAAGATTGATGAAATGATTGTGAATGCTGCTGAAAGAATGCGCGTATCATCGGATCGAATTCCAGTGTTAGCAGTTGGAGGAGGATCTATTTTAATCCCAGACACAGTCGGGGATCTTCCAGTTGTAAAACCAAATTATTTTGCTGTTGCTAATGCTGTTGGGGCTGCTATCGGCCAAATTAGTGGCGAAGTGGACAGAATATTCAGTTTAACAAGTATAAGCCGTGAAGAGGCGCTCGAAACAGCTCGCAAGGAAGCAACAAAAAAAGCTATTGCTGCTGGTGCTAAACCAGACTCTATAGAAATACTTGATCAGGAAGACGTACCACTGGCTTATCTTCCCGGTAACGCAACGCGTATTCGACTAAAGGTCGTCGGTGATTTGAATGGATAAGTTGTTTGAAGTATTTGACACAGATCTTGATGCCATCGAAATTGGTGCTGCTATTCTTGGTACTGGTGGTGGTGGGAACCCTTATATTGGCAAGTTGCGTTGTAGGTTACAATTGCAACAAGGACGCCGAATTAAAGTAATTCCGATAGACGAACTTCGAGATGATGCTTTAGTAGTATCACTAGGCGGTATCGGAGCACCTGTGGTTGGAGTCGAAAAGATAGAACAAGGCGAAGAATGTCTGAGGGCTGTGCATGCTCTTGAGGATGATCTCGGTTGTAAAGTCGACGCACTAATCTCATCTGAAATTGGTGGAGCTAATTCAATGGAACCGATGCTTACAGCTGCGCAGGCAGGTATACCAGTTGTGGATGGAGATGGGATGGGGCGTGCGTTTCCAGAAATGCAGATGTGCACATGGTCAATCTACGGGCATCGATCAACGCCTTCTGCTATGGCCGATGAAAAGGGCAATATTGTAATCATAAAAAATACAAGAAATGAAGTTTGGGTAGAGACACTTGCACGAGCTAACGTTGTTGCAATGGGAGCAGCAGCAGGCATTGCTATGGCCCCAATGAAAGGCAGTTATGTTAAAAAAGTAGCGATTAGAAGTACCATTACACAGGCACTTTCTTTAGGGAATTCGGTTTTGAAGGCTCAACGTGATAATACAGATCCAATAGCTGCGGTTTTAGCACATGAAGATGGGCGTTTGTTGATGACTGGAAAGATTATTGACCTGGAACGTCACCTCAAGGGCGGTTTTGCTGTTGGACATATATTTATTCAAGGTTTTGGTGATTTTTCTGGGGACAAGGGACAGATTGACATCCAAAACGAGTTTTTAGTTTTCCATCGCAATAATCAAGTGGAAATTTGTGTCCCTGATTTAATCGTGGTCCTTGATGTGGATACAGGGCTACCAATTACAACTGAGGTGCTGCGTTACGGTCAACGGATTGCCGTTTTAGCGTTGCCCTGCGATGATTTACTTCGGACTCCAGAAGCTTTGAAGGTAGTTGGACCCGCGGCTTTCGGATACCCAGAGGTTACATTTACACCAATGCCCAGTTCCAAGAATAAAGAGGGAAAGAGATGACTGTTTCTGAATTAAAATCAATAGAAATCAGTGATATGAAAAATATAGCGCTTGGCGGTTCATTTTTGGGAACAGGTGGAGGGGGCGACCCTTACATTGGACGACTAATGGCAGAGGAGGCTATCTCTAAAAATGGACCAGTACCAGTTCTTGACGTAGGAGATATCGAAGATGATGCTTTAATTATTCCTGTGGCAATGATGGGCGCACCAACAGTGATGTTGGAAAAATTACCACGAGGTACTGAAGCTATCTCAGCTGTTGAAACCTTACAGAACTTCCTAGGGAAGAAAGCAACAGCCATATTTTGTTTGGAAGCTGGTGGTTTAAACTCAACCATTCCAATTGCTGTTGCCGCTACCACTCAATTACCAATAGTAGATGGCGATGGGATGGGTCGAGCGTTTCCAGAATTACAAATGGTGTCAATGACGATGGGTGGAATATCTGCGTGTCCCATGGCCATGGCTGATGAAAAAGGCAACTCGATAATTCTTAATACGGTCGACAACCTGTCTACAGAGAAATTTGCGCGTGTGATTACAGTCGAAATGGGTGGAGCGGGCCTTATTGCACTTTATCCAATGACTGGTGCTGAGGCAAAAAAAAGTATTCTACGCGGTTCACTTTCACTAATAAATTCGATCGGTAGCATTATACATTCAGAACAAGCTGCAAATCGTAACCCAGCTGATAGATTAGCCCATGATCTAAAAGGAATTCGTTTGTTTGAAGGACGTGTGCTTGATGTAGATCGTCGTACTGAGGGCGGATTTGCTCGAGGTAATTGTATTGTTCAAGGCCTAGGTGACTGTTCTGGCACACAAATTAAACTAGAGTTTCAGAATGAGTTTTTAATAGCTCAAACTCAAGATGGTATACCTAAAGCATTAACACCAGACTTGATCTGTCTGTTGGATTTGGAAACAGGGCAACCTATAACGACTGAACAAATAAGATATGGTTTTAGGGTTATAGTGTTCGGATTGCCATGCGATCCACTATGGAGGAGCAAACAGGGTCTAGAACTCGTTGGACCAAGATACTTTGGTTATGATTTTGATTATAAACCAATTGAACAGCTCAACGCAGTATTATAAATATTATAAATTTTTTATTAATTATTATGATGAACAGTTAGAATAATAAGAATGGAGAGGCTCATTGAGCGAAGTAAAAGAACAGGTTCTACAAATCGATGATATCGAAGCTATGGCTGTTGGCACATGGATTCTCGGAACAGGCGGAGGCGGATCGCCTTATCTGAACCTATTGAATATTCGTGAGTTGTACGCGGCTGGTCGTCGGGTAACGCTAAAAGATCCTATGACCTTGCCAGACGATGCTTTGGTTGCTGTCTTGTCCTCACAAGGGGCACCTCTAATTGGACAAGAACGCTTAGCTGATTCTGCCATGGCGCTAAAGCCCCTACGCATTATGGAAGAATATCTGGGCCGTAAATTTGATGCGCTCATGCCAGTCGAAATTGGTGGTGGAAATGGTTTGCACGCAATTATGGTTGCGGCTGCAACAGGACTTCCCGCTATTGACGCAGATGCGATGGGGCGGGCCTACCCTGAGGCACAGATGACTAGTTTTGCTGTTGCTAACCTGCAATGCTATCCCCTCGCCATCAGCGATATTCGGGACAATGAAGTAATCATTCACAAAGCACATAGCTGGAAATGGATGGAGCGGGCCAGTCGTAAGGTTTGTACTGAATTCGGTTCTCAGGCCTCAACCTGCAAGGCACCAAGATCAGGAAAAGAAGTTCGCGATCATGGAATTCTCTATACTTGTAACAAAGCAATCTCACTTGGCGAAGCGGTACTGAAAGCTCGTAAGAAACATACTAATCCAGTCGATGCAATTCTAGATGAATGCCAAGGAAGTCGAATATTTACCGGAAAGGTAACAGATGTTGAGCGGCGTACAACAGGTGGTTTTTTGCGTGGTCGCACAGTCCTAGAAGGCTTAGGAACGAATACTAAAGAAAAATTTAGTCTTGATTTTCAAAACGAATTTTCAGTTGGTTCACAAAATGGGGAAGCCATAGTTATGACACCTGATCTGATATGTGTCGTTGATAGTATCAGTGGCGAAGGTATTGGGACTGAGTCCATTCGCTATGGTCAACGGGTTGATGTTTTGGTTTTACCCGCGCCGGAGATCTTTCTCTCCCCCCGCGGACTAGAACTGGTAGGACCGCGCGCTTTTGGGTTTGATTTTGATTACCAATCTTATTTTAAGGATCAAAAATGAATCAACGTATTGGTATTGATGTTGGAGGCACTAATACAGACGCTGTACTCGTAGACGCGAACGGTGTCGTTGGTGCCATTAAATCACCTACAACAGTGGATGTCACCAGTGGTGTACGTGGGGCTCTTACGGAACTTATCAATAGTATTGGACCAAGTGCCAAGCAGGTAGATAGCGTCATGATCGGCACAACGCATTTTGTTAATGCTGTCGTCCAGCGTAAGGATTTGAACAAGATCGCGGCCTTACGTGTTACCTTACCCGGTTCTGCAAGCCTCCCACCGCTAGTAGACTGGCCAAAAGATCTGGCCAGGGTAGTCAATGGAGGTAGCTATTTTATTTCAGGTGGCAATGAATTTGATGGTCAACAGGTTGTGCCTCTGGATGAAGATGCTGTCGTTAAAGCGGCACAATCAATCCGAGACTCTGGCATTACATCAGTAGGTATTACAGCTTCTTTCTCACCACTTAGTTCAGCATGTGAGGATCGTGTCGCTGAAATTATTTCGCATGAATGTCCAGGAATTCGCATCACCTGCTCTCATGCGCTGGGCCGCATTGGATTACTGGAACGCGAAAATGCTACTTTACTAAATGCGTCTTTACTTGATTTAGCCACCAATACCACTGATGCCTTTCGCAAGGCACTTGATGACGTTGGAATTACCGCACCACTTTATATCACTCTTAATGATGGTACTGTCACCAGCTCTGAATTAGCTCGGAAATTTCCTGTTTACTGTTTTGCATCTGGCCCCACAAATTCTATGCGAGGTGCTGCTTTTCTATCGGGACTTCAGGACGCCATTGTTTGTGATGTTGGCGGTACAACTGCAGATATCGGTTGCCTGGTCAACGGCTTTCCTAGAGAAGCCAACAATGTAGTCGAGATTGGTGGTGTACGCACATTGTTCCGCATGCCTGATCTTATCAGTATTGGCATTGGCGGTGGCACCATGGTGCGCGAGAACCCTTTAGGCGTTGGGCCAGAAAGCGTTGGATTCCGACTCCTTGAAGAAGCTCGGGTTTTTGGTGGATCTCAATTAACTCTGACGGATGTTGCCGTAGCTAGTGGTTTGATGGATGTTGGTGATAAAACCCAAATTAGTGATCTTCCTGAAACTCTCTTCACAGCCGCTCTGGCGACGGCACACCAAAAAATCTCCCTGACTATTGACCAAATAAAAACAGACTCTCAAGATGTGCCAATGATTGCTGTCGGTGGTGGTGCCCCTTTGATCCCAGAAAAAATTCCAGGTATTTCTGAAGTTCATCGGGTTCCCTTTCACGGTGTAGCTAATGCCGTCGGTGCAGCAATTGCGCAGATTAGCGGTGAAGCTGATCAAGTATTTCAAGATTTCACGCGAGACGACGCTTTAGCAGCAGCGCTGGAAATAGCGATAGAAAATGCTGTCAAGTCTGGGGCAGATCGGCAATCAATTAAAATCATCGAAATGGAAGATCTACCGATTGCCTACTTACCTGGTCATGCCATTCGCGCCCGAGTCCGCGTCGTTGGCGATATTGCGGCGAAGCCAAAGGAATGTTAGTCTCTGGTTTCTAGTAATCTTAATTAGAGCTATGCCTACGCTCCATGATTCCTAAGGTTTTCAAGGTAATCATCAATGCAGAGACCGCGCAAAACGCGATTGCACCGATCATTGTAACAGCAGTGCCGTCAAAAAACAGTCCCGCAACTACGACCATCACGCCACCCGTTACAGTCTGCAACGTTCCACTAAGAGAGGCAGCTAGCCCAGCAATTTCACCATGGGGATCTAGTGCTACAACCATAGTGGTTGGAATAACAAGGCCAAGACATGCGTTTACAAAAAATAGCCCAACAATAATAACTGGCAAGGTTGCTAAATCAAATAAACTGACAGCTAGCAATGCTGCCGAAAACCCTGAAAATCCGATAACGGCCCATCGCATCACCGGCAGAATACCAAAATTCTCACCAAGTGGTCCAGCAACTTGCGAAGCAGCAACAAACCCAATTGCGTTAACTGCAAAGGCAAGGCTAAAGCCAGCTGGACTAAGTCCAAATTGTCCAGAATACACAAAGGCCGCACTGGCGATGAACACCATGAAGCTAGCAAAACCAAATCCACCGATAAACGTCAAACCCATGAAGACAGGGTCTCTAATCAAAGTATTACTACCCCTCACAAAATTGCGAAGATTAACTGGAACCCGTTCACTGGGTAAAGACGTTTCTGGCAAAGCAGTAACTGTAAGAATGAGGCTGAGTACAGCCGTCAGACAAAGTGTCCAAAAAATTAGACGCCAGTCTCCAATCACTATTAAGCCGCTCCCTACCAGCGGAGCCAGCATAGGCGAAACAGAAATCACAAGTATAACCATTGCCAATAACTTGGTCGCCTGCGTTCCGGTGTGCATGTCTCGGATTATTGCGCGTGGTACTACCATCAGCGCCGCACCCCCTGCCCCCTGTAATATCCGGAAAGCGATTAACCATCCAATTGTAGGGGCCAGCGCACAGCCAATGGAGGCCACTATAAAAATACCAATCCCCCCGTAGAGCGGGACTTTACGCCCAATTTGATCTGACCATAGACCATAGAAAAGCTGCGCCACGCCAAAAGATATAAAATAGGCTGTAAGTGTAAATTGAACAGATGAAACTTCTGCATCAAGAGCGGTTGCAATCAATGGCATCGCCGGCAAATACATATCAATTGCAAAGGGTCCAACTGCGGACAACAGCCCCAAAACTAGAGCTGCTCGTAACATGGTCATGTGGCTACTCCGTGGTAGTTGATTAAACAAAAAACACCATAAAGATAGCAACTATTAGAGCAATGATATTTATTGATACTAGTTTTCCCAATAAGTGTTCATTTATTTGGCTAAGTTCTAGTTATCTTTCAATATTCAACTAAATCACCAGTTACTGGCATAGTGTGTCTATCAACTTCATTATATTCTTGAAGCAGATGTCTTTGCTGATCTAACCAGTTTACTCCAGTTTTCATGCTTTCACTTATAGCATCATCATCCCTAATAACCACTCCTATCACTTCGTCTTTCGTTGTCATAAGGAGGTGAGTAGGTGGATTGGATATTGCTCTGTCTTTAGCATACGCTTTCATAGAAGCTAGAAATTCATCGAAACATTCCGGCTTTGGTTTAAACCGAATAATAGATAGTTTTTTCATCGTGTGTTCCTTTTGCTTTGTTAAATTATACCTGAGCAGACCATAACAACAGTTTATGAACTGTAACCCCTATATATCTTAATTAGAGGCTAGAAAGATTTGTCACCCCTTAAGATTATGAGTACTCTCTGTTGCATTCAATTCAAATAATACCTCATCAATGTATCTAACTCTAGTCAATCAAAATCAAAGGGTCTAGTGTGGTATTAGTTCCAGTAATAGAGTTTTTTGTTGTGATAAATTCAAAGATACGTCAGGCTAATACCTGTTAAACTTCTTACTATTCTTCGCACCATAATCGTTGCCTAAAAAACCACTTTGAAAGGTATCGCCATCGAATATAAATTTTACACTATGTAAATATCACTTATTTATTAAACATTATTTATAGGATCAATAAAATTGTCACTAATACAAATCTTTTTAATAAATATTGGGCACGGATTGGTTCACCTTTTAATGTTACTATTTCCAGTCGTCGCAGCACTTGCTGCAACATTTTTCGACGCTGACTATAGTACACTTATAATGCTTACAACTGGGAGTTGGGTAGCGTTTGGCTTGGGCGCCCTTCCAGCTGGCTGGTTAGCAGACCGCTGGAACAGGCATAGTATGATGAGTATTTTCTTTTTTGGGTCAGGTCTATCATGCTTCTTAATTGCGATTTCTCAAAATTATACTCAAATTGCGTTAGCATTATTCTTATTAGGGATATTTGCGTCTATTTATCACCCTGTTGGCATAGCTATGCTAGCTGAAGGAAAACCAGAAACAATGGGACGCCGTTTGGCTTTTAATGGAGTATGGGGAAACCTCGGTGTCGCCTTTTCAACTATTGTTGCTGCTGGCTTAGCCAATCTATTAGGTTGGCAAGCAGCATTTTATATACCCGGCCTAATCTCTTTCGCCATAGGCGTGATATGGCTTGTGTTTAAATCTAAACATACAAAAAGTGTACTCATAGAAAACTCTCAACATATTAAATCTCCAAAGCGTAATCCCGACTGGCTAATTATATTTAAGATAATTGCATGTTCTTCTATAATTATCGGGTTTATGTTTAACGCTGTTATTGTCTCGCTTCCAAAATTATTAGACAATCGTCTAAATACTATTGGCGAAAATGTTAATTTAATCGGATACTTAGCCTTTGGAATATATATATTTGCAGCATGTGCACAACTAACAGTTGGTCACTTAATCGATCGTTTCAGAGTTAAACCAATTTTCATTACAATTTCAATTTTACTCTCCTGCTCAATGGTATTAGTGATTTTCTCAACTGATATATTTTTAATTATTTCAATTAGTTGTATGATGGCCCTAGTATATGCAACACTACCTATCTCTGACACATTACTTGCCCGAAATATCCCACAACACCTTCGATCTAGAATTTTTGCTTTAATCTATATAATATCTTTTAGCGCATCTGCCTTGGCAGTACCTACAATTGCTATCCTACATTTGAGAGATGGCTTTACTACATTATTCATAACTCTAAGTATTCTAGCTTTTGTATTAGCCCTAATAATCACAAAACTGCCAGTAAAATAAAAAATTTATCAGTAATATATTATTTACGTTTAATTGTGGATAATATTATTATGTTGGGTAAAAATTTTAACAGACTTTGTGCTTATTGGGACTTAAACAAAAACTAGTAAGATTTTTACTTCATTAGGGAGATTCAATTACATCGGTTAAACCTAAGTCTGTCAGCAGCTTCTGATATTATCTCACAAAAAGCCTTTTCCCAGTTGATCAATCAGCCGTGCCCAAGCAATCATGCCATTGCGAAAGCTGGACAATCGGAAAAACTCATTAGGTGCATGATAGTCTTCGTCTGAAGTTGAGAACGAAAAGAAGATCGTCCCAACCCCTAAATGACGGGCAAACACAGCGCCGATTGGGATTGTAGCCCCCATTGCCACCCGCAAAGGGCGGGAACCCAGAATATCAGTCAACACGTCTTCAGCTACAATCAATGCAGGTAGCGCAGGATCCAACGAAAACGCCTCGCTTCCAGGTCCACGCCGAGTGATATCAAGGGTATAACCCTGCGGTAGCGCCGCTACCAGATGTCGGGTGATGTTAGCAACAACTTGGTCTGGCTTTTGCCCAGCAATCAGACGGCAGGTAATTTTTGCTGATGCCCCTGACGGGATCACAGTTTTTGTTCCAACCCCAGAATATCCACCGCTTATTCCGTTGAATTCAAGTGTTGGATGCAACCATTGCAAGGTCAGTAAGTCAGTTCCTGATGGCAGCGGATCAGGCCTTGGCGCACCAATGTCGTCAAAATACTTTCCCGCATCAAAATTGACATCTTCGATCGCCTTAACAATAGCAGGGTCTGGTGATGTTGCTGTATCTGCAAAGCCATCAACTACTACATTGCCGCCATCGTCATGCATTGACGCAAGCATTCGAGTCAAGGCGCGAATTGCGTTTGGTGCACTACCACCGTGACGCCCCGAGTGTAGATCTTTGTGAGCGCCTTGCACTGAAACTTCCAAAGCCACTAGACCTCGGCTCGCCACGGTCATTGACGGCAAGTCAGCACGCCACATTGCACCATCCGCAGAGATTACCAGATCACAGGCAAGCCGATCCTTCAATCGTTCCACGGTTCCAGCAAAATGGGGGCTACCAGATTCTTCTTCACCCTCGATAATGACCTTGATATTAATTGGCAACTCACCTCGCACCTCGTGAAAAGCAGTAACAACTTCAATTGGAATACTCAGAGGCCCTTTATCATCAGATACACCTCTAGCATAGAGCCGATCATCACAAATTACAGGTTCAAACGGTGATGAGTTCCATTTTTCTAGCGGGTCCGGTGGCTGTACATCATAATGACCGTAAATCAGAATAGTAGGTGCGTCTGGGACATCACACCATTCGCCTATAATACTGGGATGGCCCTCGGTTTCGATAATTTCAACACTTGGAAATCCCGCTTTTTTCAAATGGCTGGCCGTAAACTCGACCGTCCGGCGGATATCCGAAGAAAAGGCGGGGTCAGTACTAACACTAGGAAGGCGACAAAAAGCTTTGAGTCTCTCAATTGCTTCTTTCTCATGTACTCCCAACCAATTTTCAATATCTTTCATTTTCCACCATCCACGCCTAAAGTTTCACCTGTTATCCAGCTCGCCTGTTCAGAGGCAAAAAACATAACAGCGTTGGCGATGTCATCTGGCTTACCAAGGCGATGTAACGCGATGTTAGCTAAAAGTTTCTCTTTACCAGTATCGCCCATCGCTTCCCATTGTTGCTCAGTTGTCGGGTTTGACAGAATAAACCCTGGCGCAATACAATTCACAGTGATGCCCCAATCACCCAGTTCGTGTGAAAGTTGACGTGTCAAACCGATCTGTCCAGCCTTAGCGCTGGCATATGCCTGAATACCTGTTAGTGAGATTGACCGTCCCGCGCCACTGGAAATATTAATGATACGACCAGATTTTTGTCGCTTCATCGATACTGCAGCAGCTTGCGACATAAAAAATGTTCCCGAAAGGTTAACATCAATTATCTTTTGCCAGTCGAGAGCACTTATCTCTTCAATCGGACGACCCACCTGCCCGCAAACACCACCGGCATTGTTAACTAAAATATCAACTCCACTCCTAGCCACCTCAATTTTTGATACAGCAGTCTGCACCGCAACCCGGTCGCCAACGTCCAACGAAACAGTTTCACAGGATTTTCCACAAATCCGTTGTGTTTCCGCCAGCCCAACTGTGTTCACATCACAGGCAAAAACTTTTGCGCCGCGGATGACAAAACTTGCAGCAATAGCACGTCCAATCCCATGGGCAGCGCCAGTGACAATAACTGTCTTACCTTCAAATTCGATATTCATCCATTGGCTCCATATGATACTAAAACTTGGTCAATTCTTCTAGGTTTTTTACCCCTAATCGTCTATCTCCAGCCTCAATTTCTAACACCATCGCCATCAGCCGAGAAGTCAACGGCGTCGCAATACCATTTTTTTGTCCAACCTTAATGATTGGCCCAAGCTGCGCTTCAGCTTCGGTTTTACGTTTACGTACAGCCAAATCACGCCAGATTCCGGAATGCGATTTTGTCGAACGGCGATTATGAACGACCATATCGTCAAAAGATTGATCAAGTGCAGTTTGAGGAACGTCAGGCCTGAAGGCGAACGGATTGAAGCCATCAAAGGGTTCAGTTTTAACTGCCTCAGAGTCAGCAACAGCACCTATTTCTTGTCCCAGACGGGTCAACAGGTTACGTACCACCAGATTATCCAAGACATCCGCAATGCTGTCATCAGTCAGTGCAGTAGCAAATAAAAGCGCGGCATAAATCAGTTTGCCCCAAAGATAACCCCAGATATTTGGGGTAAGAACCGAATTTGATTCAAAATCACACATTAACTGATGCAGAGCAACAATTCGGTCTGTCATTTTACCATTCAACTCTCCAACCACCACCGCACCACGACCCCCGTACGTCACAACGCCTGGCTCCAAATAATCTGCACCAAAATTAATAAAACAACCAATTGTTCTTTCGACCCCTACAATACGGGCGATAGTATCCTCATTCAGGCCATTTTGAGCAGACACAACCACACCGTTATTAGTTAGATGCGGCGCTAAAGCCTGTGTAGCTGTTTCAGTATGAAGCGCTTTTACACATAGGAATATCTGATCATACTCTCCAGTAAGCTCTTCTGGCAGGTAAGCACGTGTTTTCACCACATCTTCAAAAACTGGGCCTACAATGCGAAGCCCCTTTCGATTAATCATATCCACGTGAGCAGGAACATTGTCGACCATGATAACATCATGCCCAGCCCGAATAAATGCTGCACCAAGCGACCCACCGATCGCACCCGCACCCCAGATTAAGATTGGAGCGCTCATCTCCACTTTCCTTCAAGAATACAACGAGTTTCGATCGTGGCTACTTCCCAAATTGCTTGCATTTCCTTGTCAGGTCGCTTGTAATAACCACCAAAATTTCCATCCCCCAGATATTTTCGTACGTCCTTAGGATTCATCAAACGTACCTTTTCTAGATCGATCATTGGCTTCTGATGCTCTGGAAATTCAACATCATCAAGTCGAGTCCAAGCAAAGTTTTCCATCCATGATGCATGCGACGCAACTGTGTCTATTGCCTGGACCTTAGCCATGGTTTTAGGCGCACTCCACCAATTGTGGAATTTTACCTGACAGTCGGGATTATCAGCAATCCATTCGACAACTAAACTGCCAGCGGGTTGATTTCCGCCATGGCCGTTGACAATCAATATCCGGCGAAACCCGTGTCCATACAGACAATCCAGGATGTCACGGACTACACGCAGATAGGTCTCCATCCGAAGGCTTATAGTCCCGGGATAGTCTAGAAAATAGGGTGTCAAACCGTAAGGCATAACCGGGAAAACCGGAACCCCTAGTGGCTCTGCCGCATCCAAAGCAATTTTTTCTGCTAAAATAGAGTCAACACAAAGCGAAAGTCCCGCGTGCTGTTCGGTACTTCCCAGTGGTAAAATAGCAAGGTCATCATCCTCGAGCCAGGCCTCTACTTGTTTCCAGTTCATATCTGAAACTCTCATGATACTTCCTTTCTTTAGCTAACATTACGCAATTTTGCCATTGGTCACCTTTAATACGGCCCTCAATTTGAATGGACAATACGGCCTTTCCAGATTGTCGTTTCTACTTTTGTTAAGCCAATCTCTTGCCAGGATTGCGTTGTTAAGTCATTGGTAAGAACAATAAAGTCAGCCCATTTCCCAACACTCAATGATCCAGTTTCATGTTCCATACCCAGTGATCTCGCACCATTGATAGTAAAAAGTGGAAGAGCTTGCGAAAGTGAAATTGCCTGGTCACTGGCAACGGTTCCTTCAAAGTGTCCTAATGCGTCCTGGCGACTTAACATTCCAGCAAGACCAGTCCAAGGGTTTGCATCCGGGGCAGATGCAGGCCAGTCAGAGGCATAGGTAAGCTCTGCACCTGCTTCTAACAAATCCCTTATACGGTGTGATTTTTTTAAACGGTCTTTACCTAGCACTTGGATTTGAGCTGGAGTAGCTGCATTTGGGAACCACAGCTTTGGCGAAACTTCGGCTATTGCGTTTAGATGTTTAAATCTGGAAAGGTCTTGATCAGAAACGAACACTGAATGCGCAATTTCATGACGTAAAGTATAATTACCATTTACATGCCTTGCCACCTCAATCGCATCCAGTCCTTTGCAGATAGCATTATCACCCACAGCATGCATTTTTGTGACAAAACCTCGCCGGTCCAACTCTGTCACAGTTTTGTTCAGTTCCTCAGGAGTGATCAGCAGAGTACTATTGGGATCATGTGATGCTAAATCATAACCACTTGATGCCAGGTAAGGCTCAACGAACGATGCTGTATGACCCGGTGCAACCCCATCTAGGAAAAGCTTAGCAAAACTTGCGCGTATGTTTCCATTGGAAAATCGGCTACGCATTTCTTCAAGCTTGTCATAAGGTATCGCCTCGACAGTCAAAGGGCCTTCACGCACTAAATGTGTTGCCATGTGTAACGTTAAGTCCCCACGATCATCAGCTGCTTTGTAGGCAAACATGTCTGCCTCAAGTGCCATGGGTTCTTTGAAAGATGTAATACCAAGACCATTAAAGTATTTGTTAAACGCTCGACTCGCCGCTTCCAATTGTTCAGATGTACGCTTGTTTAATTGTCTGGGCCCATTGCCTGCCGCCTCTGCCAGAATTCCATTTGGCTCACCCGTTGAGTAATCACGTTCAATTACCCCCCCTGCAATGTCAGAGGTATCTTTGGAAATTCCACCTAGTCGCATTGCCAAAGTATTACACCATAAGATGTGCTGGCTAGTATCTTGCAGAATAATTGGATGAATACAGCTAATTTGATCAAGCACTTCTCGCGGATTTGAACCCATTTTTTGACGCATGTCCAAGCGCCAAGGGCCACCAAAAACAACCTCCCCCGGTACAATTTTTTGTACACGCTTCTTAGTTGCATGAATTAAGTCATTAAACGACGCGTTATAGCCGACATAAACGTCAAACAAGTCTCGGCAAGCCCCCCAAAGTGCGTGTGTATGACTTTCGATTATGCCTGGCATTATAAACCTACCAAAAAGATTGTATTTAGCTGTTCCAGGCCCTACTAAATTTAGTACATTTTCGTTGGTGCCCACTGCCAAAATCTGACCCTCACGAATGGCCAACGCTTCAGCATAAGGAAAACATGGGTCCATCGTCATCAGCTTGCCGTTAAACCAAATTTGATCCGCTTGATCACTTTTCATTTATTAAGCCCATGTTGCATTCGCGTCCTTTAAACAGACGAAAAAGCCTTTCACTGTTTTTGTCAACAACAATAGTTGACTTTATCAACACGATACGATTTGTTTTATTTTATTGGGAGACGATCATGCAATACTTGGTGTCTGTGTGAAAAACATAGGTCAAACTGACAACGCTTGTAGACATAGGGTTGAATTTAAACTCAACATGCTGCGGCCAGCAGGCATCAAATTGACGGCCTGTTAGTAGAATGAATAGCCAAAAAACTAACTTTTTTATCTCAGAAAGTCATCCTAAAAGTCCAATCGAGCAGCTAGGATATTTAGCAGCGTGTCTTTTTTCAATTATTATTATTTGTGTCATTGCATTCTTTGTTCTGGACGAAGCCAATGCCCGTTTTGCTACCATCGCATTCAGTGTTATAATTGTCCTCCTAACCCGGCCATTGGCCTATTCCAACATGTACCAAAAATTCAAATGGTTCGGTTGGTTAATCGACGGTGCTTTGGCCACAGCATTCGTTTGGTCAACTTGGTGGTTCTTTCAGGTCAAAGAAGAGCTTTGGGCAGGCTTCTATATGGCAACGCCAATGAACCTCTTAGCAGGGTTGGCTGGAATTATAACAATTGTACTTTTAACGTTACGCGCTTGGGGTTGGTCGCTTATTATAATGGCTTTAATCTTTATTTTTTTTGCATTTTCGGGGCCGTGGCTACCTGGTTTATTAGAACATTTTGGCGTGAACATGCGAGACTTCATGCAAATTGTCTGGTATTCATTTGATGGCGTTTTTGGGCGCACAACCGGGCTTGTTGCAGATAATGTCTTGATCTTTCTAATCTTTGGTGCAGTCCTAGGACGGACTGGTGCAGGTGAAAGTCTAATTCTTATTTCCACAACACTGACCGCTCGAATTCGAGGAGGGTCAGCACACGCAGCGATCGTTGCAAGTGCTATCTTTGGAATGATGAGCGGCTCTGTTGCTGCTAATATTGCAGGCACGGGCGTTTTCACGATTCCAATGATAAAGCGTCAAGGATTCTCAGCCAATTTTGCTGGTGCGGTTGAAACGGCTGCCTCCTCTGGTGGTCAACTAACACCACCTATCATGGCTGCTGCTGTTTTCATTATGGCAGACCTTGTTGGAATGCCGTTTTCGTTAGTGATCGCCGCCGCGGCCCTACCTGCATTGTTTAAGTATGTAGGACTATTCGGCCAAGTATATGCAGAAGCTATAAAATTAGACATTAAGACTTTACCCAAAGATCAAGTGCCTGTTTTGCGAGCCCGAGACTGGCTTAATTCAGCACTAGTGTTTTTACCGATAGTAGCCTTGATGATCACGTTCATATCCGGGAAATCACCCGCTATGGCGGGTTTGGTTGGTGTTTTAACCGCGATTGCAACAGGTATCGTTTTAAACCCTGGTTTCCGAAATAATCCAATGCGGATTGTACACGCCTTGGCAGAAGGCGGAATTTCGGCCGCACAAATAATGTTAGCAGTCGCCGTAATTGGTATCGTTCTTGCCGTTGTAAATGAAACAGGTGTGGCTATCCGTTTTGCAACCTCAATATCAATTTTTGGTGAAGACTATTTGATTTTAGCACTAATGCTCGCAATGTTTGGCGCATTGATACTCGGAATGGGTCTCCCAACACTTCCTGCATATTTGATCATCGCGATCATGATTGCACCAGCGATTATTAAGGCTGGCGTTCTGCCATTAGCAGCACACATGTTCGTGCTTTACTATGCAGTTTATTCGTCCATTGTGCCACCTATTGCATACGGCTGTTATGTGGCAGCGCCTATTGCAGGTGGTAACCCTTTGTACACCTCCTTCGTCGCATTACGGATATCCATTGTAGGGCTCTTAGTCCCTTACGTCTTTATCTTTTCACCGTCCCTTTTACTAGTCGCGGGCGACTTCAGTTGGTCTGAGCTCGTCTTCACTATAATTCGACTTCTTGCCGCAATTTGGATGTTCAGTACATCACTTGGTGGAGCCGATCCCATGATGGGACGTCTGGGTTGGACTCAAAGGACAATTCGATTTCTCATCGGGGCAGCAGCAATGTTCCCTATCTTATTACTTTGGGTTCCAGCCAGTATCTTAGCAGTTTTGGTTGGCCTATTCTCGCGACGGTTCATCCCGTTAATAACATCAAACAGGCTTTAACTTCCAAGGAGGAAAACATGAAATATTACCTGTTAAAATCACTCAAATATGCTGCAGCCGGGGCACTTGCAGGTGGCTTAATGGCAACTGGTGTCATTGCAGATCTTTACAAGGTCACGTCAATCGCTCCAGGAATGTCGCCCTTCGTTGTGAACACCGCAATTTCTAAGGTTATAAACACCCGTGTAGACAACGTAGAGTTTCAGGTTCGTGCTACAGGAGCAGCAACTAAGCACTTTGTAGATGCGGCCAATGGGTCAGTCGACTTTCTGTTCGGCTCTCCAACAATCAACTGGTTGTTAGTAAACCATATCGGGCCCTACGCCAAGTTTACTAATGGACCCGAACTAGAAGCCAATGTTGGAATGATTTTTTCGTACCAGATTGGGCCATATCATTATATTACACGAGCGGATTCTGGCATCATGACTTTAAATGACCTTCGTGGAAAAAAGGTATTTGCAGGACCTCCAGGCGGAGCTGCAAAGGGTGTGGTTTTAGGTGCCATTAAGGCAACTACAGGTATTGAAGCAGCTGAAATGGATATACAAAAATTTGGCTTTGACGCTGCAATTCAAGCCTTTCAAGATGATAAAATTGATGTAATTGTGCTACCAACAAATGTTCCCTCAGCGTCAATACAACAATTTGCGTTAACCAAAAAGATCAGAATCTTGGATGTGGACGTCGCAAAAATGCCACTTCGTAAAGCCGTTGGTGCAACGTTTAACGAAATTGCTGCAGATGCCTATGGCTCTTCGCAAATGAACGACGAACCTACAAATACCCATGGTGCCATTGTTAACTTTTCCGCAGGGATGCATGTAAGTGAAGATGTCGTTTATAAAGTCACGAAAGCGATTTGGGAAAATCTTAGTGAGATTCACGAAACTGCTAAGTGGATGCCTAACACCATTACAAAAGAAGGTGCACTAGAGTTAATTGCAAGCCGCTTGCACCCAGGTGCAGAACGCTATTATCGTGAGATGGGTTGGGATATCCCAGAGCCTATGGTCTACATGCCTAAGAAATAAGTTCAAAAAGAGGCTGGTTTTTCCAGCCTCTTTTTTATGAAAGCGTTCTCCATTGATAAATTTCTCATTCTATAGGAGGTTAGAAAGATGGATGATGATAATAAAAAAAGTTGGTTAACAAGACCCTGGAAACCCTTGAAGCTAATTGGCTGGATTATAATTTTTATTCTTTCAATTGTATTTTGGGCAATAGTTAAAAAAGTGTTATCACTTTAAACACTCTAGTGCTCTACTAGTCATGATCTGGGACCTTACACCATTTTAATCAGGTAGTTTTAATATAATCAATTTGGCGCGCCAACCAGCAACCCAATCTAAATCCTGTTACGTGTCCTGCAACATCACGTATAAGGCTCAACGTCCAGTCCCCAGGTG
>Ga0209630_10000902_pt1 | contig 33456 bp, 19 predicted proteins | sample COG_01_FD_184745 | JGI IMG/M metagenome (GOLD analysis project Ga0209630, IMG submission 184745) | Pelagic Microbial community sample from North Sea - COGITO 998_met_01 (SPAdes) (version 2) | ecosystem: Environmental > Aquatic > Marine > Neritic zone/Coastal water | place: Helgoland, sampling... | reverse complement strand
TTTTTGAGTAAACACAAAACGCGAAAAGAAGCTGAGAATGATATCCGAACGGATATTGATTTCGTTTCCCTCCCGATTTGTGAAACACAAAACGAAAATCAAGCTAAATCCTTCAAACTTATTCATACGCAGGGTGAGATGCTCGAAGAAAAACGAAACGAGGAAAACATCGCGCGTGCGCTCGCGAGAAAGTCAAAAGAAAAGCGAAAAGAGCACTTTCAAATAAAAGAAAGTGCGTGCTCAATGGGGTGCTACGAGCTTTATGCATAACACGCATAAAGTGGCAAAGCTGAGAACGAATACCCTTATTACCGGATCCACGATAATGCGTGCGTCGGGAAACGAGCTCTTTCGATTTTTTTTTCAAACTCTCTCGCGCTCGAGCGCGCGCGCGTCGATTCTCGTTTCCAAAGGAAAACCGAGTTTTGTACGAATGGAATTTGAAGGCGCCATGGTAGGGTGCGCGCAGGCAAATGTTTGCACTGCCGCGAGTGGTTAGGGTGTTTTTGCGCTTTGTTTGTTCAAAGCGTCGGGACTGGCGTACGAGAAGAAGACAAGACATTTTATAATATAAATCGAAAAATCGAAAAAAAGACGAAAAACAACACAAACTCGTACGCGCAAATAGTCGTAACAAAGCGAACACAAACACACACACACACACACAAACAAACGCGTTTTTCTCATCGTCGATATGTCGCTCTTCGCCGCGTGCTGCTCTGAGATTCGATCCGGGAAACAACAGCAACATCAACGCGACGAGGACATTTTGGACACTTCTAACGGGGAAAATATCCGCGTGATGTTGGAAACCACCACCGTTACAAAAGTCGACGTTCCTCGCGCGCTCTTTGGAATGAACGCGCAATTCTTCAGCGGACAGATCGATTACGCGCACCCAAAGTTACCGGGAATATCCGTGGACGAATTAGGGTGCTCGGTGATTCGATGGCCCGGTGGCACGAACGCGAACGCGTACAATGTTTTCGAGGAAAAGTTGGACGATGAGAAGATGACTGGTGTCGATGGGAAGGAGATTGACGTGGAAGAGTGCGCGCAGAAGAGGAAATATAAAGCCACGAACGAGAACATCGCGCGGTCGAAAACTTCGGGGAAGTACAAGGTGAAAGACTTTGGGATATTTTACGAGCGATGCAAAGGGAGAATGCGCGTCTCGCTCGTGTTGAACGTGTGTACGAGAGACGAGACGCACACGAGAGCGGTGTGCGAACGTTTGAAGCAGGAAAACGTTGACGTGGCGTTTTGCGAAATCGGGAATGAGGCGTACTTTCCCGCATACGCACCGTATATTGATACTGTTGAAGAATACGCGGAGAGATGCGATAAACACTCGAAAATGGTCAAGTTTTTTTATCCAAAGTGTAAGATTGGGGTCGTGGCGAGCAGCGCTTTTTGGTCTAACGAAAGTTTTTTAGACGACGATAACGCGGTGAAGAACAATAAAAACAAAGGAGCGGAGGGTGCGGGAAGGAAGGCGACTTGGAATGCTAAACTGGCAAAGATATTAGCGAGAAAGTCAGAGACGTTCTCGTATGATGCGGTAATTATACACATGTACGGGAGTCCCGGGCGTCACGGTTCGCAGTTTTTCCCGACTGAACTCGAGTTTTACGCGCATTCGTTGAGTCACTTGGAGTTGCAATTCGCGAAAACGATGCAGAATTTGGTCGATACGTTCGGTAACGATAAGAAAGTCTGGGTTACGGAATTCGGAGTTGGTGGCTTCGATAGTCAAGAGATTCGCAAACATCCGTTTAAGAAATCCTACCTGGCGGCGTTGTTGGTGATGGAATTTTTAAGACGATTGAGCGCGTTTGAGTGCGTGGAAATGGCCAACATGCATTCCTTAAATCAAATGATTGATCTCGAGAAACGGAAAGGGAACGCAAAATCGGGTGAGTATCACGACGTTGGGATTAAACGAACCGTGTTCAGTCACGCGTTGTCTTTCTTTAAAGATTTGAGCGAAACGTCGTCATCGGCGTGCGCTTTGAAAAGAAGCGAGCTTTCTATTATCGGTGCATCGAGGAAGACGATATCGAGTGGGAAGTATGCACCTTGTACGCATAATCACACGCACGCGACGTTATTCGAGAGCGATAAAAGCGATGTGATTCTAATTATGAACTTGTTTGATACGGAGCAGAAAATACGAGACTTGAAAAAGCCAACATCTACGGAGACATTTAGCGCAGGGAAGGACGGCGTTCATGGCGACAGCGCGAAAATAATCAAACGCGATATTAAAGACGAGGAGAGAGTGAGTATCGAGCAGAGCTTCGTAGTCGCTCCGTTTAGCGCGGTGAAGTTATATTACGCGCCAGGAACGTTTGCAGACCACTCACAATAATGATAGAGGTTGTTAGATATCTAGGCAGCAGTACATACAAAGTTTACTATTATTACACAACGCGTTAATACTACACCGTCGTCAGCTCGTTGACGTATCCAGTTCGAGACGAAAAGTTATCCACCGCGACGTGGCCTGGCTCGCCTTTCCAATACTGCATGACTAGTCCTTCAACTTTTCTCAACATCTCTGTGGACTCGGTCTCGTGGTCCGCCACGCCGACTATTTCGTTCATCTTCTCAGCTAAATACGGGTTCCCTGCGAATAAATACTTTACGATGGATTTCAACTTCCCGACTCGTCTCGAATCGGTCGTTTTTTTTATTCCTTTCTTACTCGTGCGCAAGCGTATTTTACCTCTGGAAGACTTTTCGCTCTCGCGAACGTCGTTTTCAATCATTTCGTTATAAAACGCTCGAAGAAAAACTATAACTCTTTCGGCTTCATCTTCCATCTTATGCTCCTCAGATACTTCTTCCTCGGAGAATAACGTCACGGTTCCACTCGCGTCTCTTCTCACGCGACTTTTAATTCTCCGAAATAACAACGGATCTTGCACCGCGCCTCTCCCGATCATCACCCCGTCGCAGTTGGTCTCTCGTAAAATCCTCGCCGCGCGTTCGCAACTGGTCACGTCCCCGTTCCCAACAACCATGACGCCAAACTTTTCGCAAATACTCTTCGCCTCGGCAATTTTCTCCCAATCTGCCTCCCCTCGATACCCCTGTTTTCTCGTCCTCCCGTGTACGGTTAAAATCTCTGCCCCTCCTTCGCACGCCGCCTGGACGTTCTCTCGAAACAAACTCGCGTCGTCGAAACCGACGCGCATCTTCAAGCTCGGCACCGCCGGATACCCCTCGCACCCATTCTTCACGCTTCGCATGCATTCGTACACCAGATTCGGATCCAATAATAAAGAGCTGCCAGCGCCTTTCCCAGTCACCACGTTCGCCGGACATCCGCAGTTCAAATCCACTCGCGGCGCCTCGCCTTCGCTCGCCAATTCTTTCGCCGCCAGCTCCAACAACTCCGCGTTCGACCCCATGAGTTGCGCGGAGACTTTTACTCCCTCTGAACCTAATTCAAACGCGTCGTAATCGTGTAAACTGAGTTTTTTTATGAACTTTTCCGCCTTGGCGCCGTTCGGTAAGTTCCCCGGTACTCGGGTAAACTCTTTACAAATGTCGTCGTAAAAGTTTCCCCCAACTGTAGAAATCGCTTTTCGAAACCTTTTGTCCCCGAGTCCTTCCATGGGAGCCACGAATAACGGCGGGCAGTTTTCGCTTCGACCGAGTTGGAAGCGTTTTCGGTAATAGTTTTCATTCTTAGTAGTAGTAGTATCACCGAGAGAGGAAGAGGGGGAAGAGGATAAAAAAGCGCAGAAAGGGGAGAGCATTTTTTTTGTGCCGAGTAATGTGTTTTGCGTGAATTCCTTCAAATTTTTAATTTAAGCAGAAACGTCTTTTTTTTTTCTGTTCCTCTCTAAAAATAGATCTACTACGCGAGATACAAAAAAGATTTGTCCTTAAAAACGAGTAAAAATGCGCGCGGACGGCGCGAGAAGAAGGCGAAGAAACGAAGGCGACACGCGCGTGTCGAAAGCGACGAAGATGGCGCGAGAGAGACGACAACGCGCGTTGTTTCTTGATGGCGCGAAAGAGAACGAGGAGGAGGAGAAGCGAGGGGTTTTGGGGAAAGACGAGGACCAACAGCGAGGAGGTTTTTCTTTGTCGGAGGAGGAGGAAGGGAAGGAGGAGGAAGAAGAAAAAGACCAGAGCTTGCATCGTGCGACGGTATCTGCGCCGAGGATGGGGTACGAGAGCGTTCAGAGACGATTGGTGGAGTGGAAGAAGCAGCAACGACAGACGACGAAAGGAGAGGAAGAGGAGGAGGAAGAGGGAGAAACAATCGAGATACAAAAGAGAAAGAAGGAGGAAGAAGAGAACGAAGAGGCGATGAAGCGACGAGCACAGATGATGAAAGAGGAAGAGAAACGCACGAGGAAACAACGAAAATGTTCTGGATATTTGGAGCAGATGCCGTGGAAGTCGCCGAGGCTAACCGCGAGGAGCGCGAGGCGGAGAGAAAAAGAAGAGGAAGACGAAAGGCGCGAACGTTGTGAGAGGAAGCGATTAATAAACGCGCAAAATGCTGCGGAAATTTACGCTAAACGGTGCAGCGAGATTCATGTTCGCGTATCGAGTCGTGTCTTAAATGCGCTCGAAAATGAAGTCAACAATGAAACGTTCGACGTGTCGAAAGAACCGCTCGGCGATGGCGGCGCGGTAGCCGTAGCGAGTGCGATTCAGGAAGGGAGCGCAGAACACGAAGCGTTGATTTTTGCAAAGTGCCAGGTCGGTTTGCGCGGGTTTCACGCGATTTGCGAGAGTGCTTTACAAGTCTCAAAGAGATACAGCGTTTTGAAAGTGCTCGATTTGAGCGATTCGATTGGTTTGCATTGTGCGTTTGAGGACGGTCAAAACTCTTGCCATTCGAAGCCTCCCGGCGCAGTCTCTCTGCTACTGTCTGTTTTGTACCAGCTTCTTGAACGGTTGAAAGTTTTGAAATTAAACGGTTGCAAAATCAATAGCACGCTCGCGAAACCTATTGCGGACGCATTGATATCGCCCAAGTGTACGGTTGAAATTCTTGAATTATCGAGAAACGCGTTAGGAAATCGCGGCGCCAAGAAGATTGGCGATGCGCTCATCACGAATCGAACGCTCAAGGTACTCGACGTGTCTTTAAACGCTATTAGTTCGCGCGGATGCGTTTCGATCGCGAACGGTACTCGTGAAAACTCGACGCTAAAAGAACTCTGCATGTCTTGGAACGCCATTGGCGATATTGGAGGTAAAGCGCTTGGGGAAGCGTTGGCATCAAATCGAGCGTTGCGCACGTTAGATATTTCACAATGTGCGATCGGAGAGGATGCCACGTGCGCAATCTCTAAAGGTTTGAGGAAAAACACGACGTTGAAAGTACTCAAGATGGATCACACGCGATGCGGTGAAACTGGTGGAAAAAAATTGATGGCCATGCTTACGAGGAACGATTGCTTGACGACGCTCACGCTCGAAGGCGCCTCATTCGCCGGCGCGAAGAAAGTAGAGGAGAAAGGTCGACAGCGGCAAACACAGGCGACTGTAGTAAATAATTCAAGCGCTCCAAAATCGTCGGATCGTTCAAAAAAACAGCAACAACAAAAAGTTAACAATCAGAAGAAAGGCAGAGACACCGCCGAAAAGAAACGAAAAACGAGTAAAGCGACAATCGAAACCAAAAAGTCTACTCGAGAGGATTATGAATGCAGCGACGCTGCATTATTATCATCATCATCTTCTGAAGAGGATGAGGACGAAAAGGATGGCAACGGCGACGACTATGTAAGCGTGATTGTGGATGAAAACGAAGTATACGGACATGTGCTCCGTACGCCTCGTGGAAGCGCACGAAACAGCAACAGTAACGTCACGCCGGTGAGCGAAAAACTCCCGCTTTCCGAACTTATCCTTCCGGCATGGTCAACATCCGGGAACTCTCTCGCACGACAAACACCCATCGACGAAGAAGATCTTCTGAACCTCTTGCAACAGCTGCGAAGTAATCGATTATCAGATTTCGAGCGCGTTTCGCGATTACAAATGGTACGTTCCGCGTATCTTTTCACTTCTGCTCAAGTTGCTCGCTTGACTCAAACTTTTTTCTTGCCTTCGAGCCACCGTCTAGCAGCCGCGGCTGCGTGTCAACCTCGATTAATCGATAGCGAAAATGCTATCGACGTCATATATCTCAACAATGGATTCGGCTTTAGGGATTACGCGTCTGCTAATCGAAAATTGGAACAGCTCTACGGCGAGCGCAATGCGCAGTTTCGCTCGCAAAATCCAAACGGCCGATACCGATTCGATCTAGTCATCGACGCCGATCGTGCGTTGGCGCAAAGAATGGCGGATATTGCTAACGAAGAGAGTTCAAAGCAACAATTTGGCGGTAAATGCTGGAGAAATGTGAGTGTGGACGATGGACCGTGTGTGAGCGAAAGTATGTGCGAAAAGGGTACGGGAATACCTAAAATCTTCTTCTCCGCTTCTTCTTCTTCTGAGAAGCGGCGAAAGCGAACGAAAACGCTGAAACTTCCAGAACGAGGTACGTTAGCGTTTGATTTCTCGAGTGTTTCCGCGTATTTCGAAAACGATAGGCTCCCTGATGACGATGACTATTCCATGTTGAAACTTATCCGAGACGTGTCAAATGTGGAGGCGTATTTGTTCGACGAGAACGGAAAAAATACAGAGAACAGCAAACACAAATACAAAACCGATGGCGAACTATACGCATTCAATCTTCGCATATTGCGCGTGAACGCGTGTACGTTGTGGTTTACTCCGTCTGCTGCGAAAAACATCATCCTTTACTTCCCGAAAGGCGCATTTCGAGTCGAAGCGATTGTCGCGCTTTTCGGCCGGATCCCTCTACATCTCCGCGACGATTTTTCTCGCGAAGTATTTTCACTCGGTCAACTCAGCGGTGTCGAGCAGTGCGTTCTGGGATTACGATTAGGCTGGCGAAGCGTACTCGGAACGCGTATGGAACAATTGACATTTCGATGTCGCCTCGATTGTACGTGCGAGGAGGATTTGAACGTGGCGAAATATTTGTGCGAGAAAGCCTCGGAGGCAAACGCGGACGCGCACTGCAGAGTTCGAAACGTTCTCGTAAACGATCGAAGATTAGCGAAGGACCCTGTACAAGATGCTTCTTTGTGGAGTGTCTTGACTGCGGAGAGCTCGACGCCTTTGTTAGAGTTTGACTATTTTGGTGAAGACGAAGATGTTTTGAACTCGCTTTTGGAGAGAGAGCTCGCGCCAGTCGTCCAAAATGGTAATACGAGCGCGAGAGGACGGGAACAGAGTGCTCCTTCGACGACGGGTACGAAAAAAGAGTCGTCATTCAACCTCCAACTGCGAAAATTTAGCAACAAGCTCAACTTTACTCGCGCTTGCGAGGTGCACAGATGGCGACAAAACAACCTGGTCAAAGTGGACGCCGAGCGCTCGAAAGTCGCGGAGAAAAATAGTAACAGCAATAACAACAACACTACGAGCGCCAACAAGAAGCTAAAGAAGAAAGTTAAAGAGAAGAAGAAGAAGCCCGAAATCCCCTCCGCCACGTCTCCTCCTGTTTCGTCTCCCTCCCTGAGCTCGACGACGACGGGCGGGAACCCGTACGAGACCTTCTACGCGTCCTACTTTTCTTCTCCGTCGTCCTCGTCTTTCGAAAGCAACAACAACAACAACAACAACAACGTCCTCAAACACATATTCTCCTCGTTAGACCAGGACGGTGGGGGCACGTTATCTCTGTACGAGTTCAAAAAAGGCGCGACTGATGTCCTCGGCGTGAAAATCGACCGGAAAATTTTAGAGCCCTATTTCCCGATCCGAAGGAGTTCCGAACACCAAAACAACGAACAACAAAAAGAGAACAACACCACCAACAACAAAATCGATTACCGCGCGTTCCAAGAAGGCGTCGTCGAGTACGACACGTTCGAGAAAATCTGCTCGGAGTGGATGGAGCGAGAGGAAGCGACGAAAGGCGTCTTAAATAGAAAGTACAATTCATTTTCGTGAGCTTAAATCGTATTACTATTACACCTCATAAACGCAAAACATTTCATAACATCACTTTGATTTTTGCAACCCTTTCCCTAACTTCCCGCCGCCGGCGACTTGCTTCTTCAGCGCGTTCAACTTTGCCTGCTCTTCTTTTTTCCTCGCGAGCGCGGCTAAGTCGTCGTCGTCCAGTTCTTTCGACTTCTTCTTGGGCGCTTTCAAAGGCTTTTCCGTGCCCGTTTTGCCCATTAGTGTTATTCTCTTCTTAAATTCGCGTTCGTTGCAAGCGCAAAAGTGAGGTGAAAAACGCTCACTTTTACAAAGGGAGAAAAAAGAACCACGCGCAGCACCGTTGACTTTAAGAATACTAATAATGGGGAACAAGTTATCCAGCACGGCGAAGAGGAAGAAGGAAGAGGCGATGATCGCGGAGGCTGCGGCGGATATGGAGAGATTGAAGCTTGGGCCGACCAAGATATGGACGGGATTGGTGTTGCATTACAAGGATATTTTTGTATCGCATGTGCTTCCGAAATTGAATACGACAGATCGGTGGATCTTTTCGAGAGTGAATAGAGAGAGTCGGGCTGTGCTTAAGTACGCCGGGGTAGACGTATCGAAATTAGGTTGGCGTGTTTGGCAATGTACATCCATTTCGACGTTGGAATGGATGTGGGAGTGCGTGCCCTGGGGAGGGAAAGATAACGCTAGATACGTGATGGATCAAGCCTGGTTTTGCGCGGAAGTTGCTGGAACGAACAAACTCGAGTTTCTCAAGTGGGCGAGAGAAGTGAAACATTGCGAGTGGGATGAAAAGACGATTAAAGTGGCAGCAGCTATAGGTAATCTCGAGATGCTGAAATACTGCTTCTCTAATAATTGCCCGTATGATGAAAAGTCGTGCATTCACGCTGCTTGTAAAGGACACCTCGACTGTCTTCGATTTCTTTTCGACAAAGTGAAACCTTCTCGAGAGACGGAAAAAGAAGCGGCAGGACAAGCAACAGGTGCTGGTCACGTGGAGATCTTGAAATATCTCGTCGAAGAAAGAAAGATATCTGATGAGTTTAAGAATGACTGCGTATACAACGCTACAGGGTATGGCCAACTCGATTGCCTTCAATACTTAGTCGAAGAGGCGAAAGCGCCTCTGAACGACTGGCAACACGTCGCTTACGCTCGTTACAAAGAGCACCACGACTGCGTAAACTACTTGCTCGAAAAAGGGTGTCCAGAACCAACAGACGAGCAATACGCTAAATTTGTCGAGGATCGGAAAGCAGATTAGATAGATCATTGAGAGAGAACGAGAATGAGAAAGAGAGACATTTTTCTAACACAACGCGCTTCGCCAGAGACCATACTTGAGACCAAAATCGTATCTATCCTCAAAGCGGACAAAATTTCGTTATAAATAAAATATACTCGCGCACGGATTAGTAAGACCGTTCTCAAGATCACGATCGCGACAAGAACACCACCGAGAAAGATGATGTTGGTGGCGACGATCCCCGCGTCGTCGTCAGGGTCGTTGATGACGATGCGCACGAGAAAGAAGAGTACCAGAGTTCGCAATTGGAAAAAAACGACGACGTCGTTGTTGAGTCACGTTAGGGGGAAACACAAAATTGGAATAATATCGCGGCAAACCAAAGTGAAGAGTTTAGAGAAAGAGGAGGAAAGCGGATTGAAGTTGTTGAGAGACGAGGAGGAATACAGATCGTCTGATGAGGACGACAACTCGTGGCGGAAGAGGGACGACGGAGGAAGAGGAGGAAAGACAACGAGGACAACAAAGAGGGTGAAATTCGCCAACAAACAAAAATTTTCAGAGGACGAAGAAGAAGAAGAAGAAGACGAGAGAGGCGAATTAGAAGAACAACCGTTCGTGATTATCAAAAGCACCCGCGATCCGACGAAAAGGAAAGAAGACGCGTACGATAAGTTATTCGCGAACGGCGCGTTCGATAAGAAAAGGCTGCTGAGATTCTTTAGGAGACGGCCGGTGCGTGTGGCTGGGAGGATGACGAGGATAATAACCGTGTTTCGGAGGTTGTCGAGGCAGTGGAAGTCGCAAGATGATTGGCCAATGGAAAAGAGAACGCGGGCGAAGTTGTTGAGAGAAGCGCTGTCGAAACTTGGACCGGTGTTCGTGAAAGGTGGACAAACGTTATCGCAAAGGCCGGATTTGATTGGCGAGGAGGCGGCGGACGCGTTGAAATCGTTGCAACAAGAAAACGAACCGTTTGAAGACGCGATTGCCTTTCAAACAGTTGTTGAGGATTTAGGACATTTAGGTCCTTTGGCGGAGAACCATCCGTTTCAAGGGTACGATCCGACGTTGAAACCGCTCTTTAAATCGTTCGGGACGTCGCCGATTGCCGCGGCGAGTTTAGGACAGGTGTATAAAGCCGAGACGTGGGAAGGCGATCGAGTGGCGGTGAAGGTTCAGAGACCAAACGTGAGAAAACAGGTGGCTTTGGATTGGACGTGTTGGTCGTTGTCGTTGTCGGCGTTGCGGCGATTGTGGAGATCGACGAATGATTTGAGCGTCATCGCGGACGAGGTTGGCAGCGGCGTGTGGCAAGAGCTCGATTACATTAGCGAGGCGAACCACGCGGATGAGTTTAATCGAAGACACAATTGGTTAGGTTTCGTGAGAGCGCCCAAGTGGTTTCCAAAATATACCGGTCCAGCTGGTAAGGCGAGGGTTTTGACGACTGAATGGATCGAAGGCGCGCACATTGCAGATTTGCCGCAGGAAAAGAAACTGGTCATGGCGCAAATGGCTGTGGAGGCGTGCGTCGCGCAGTTGGTGTACACCGGGTTTGTCCACGCCGACCCTCACGAAGGGAACATGATGTTAGACATCTCGGACGACTCTTTAGTTTTTCTCGATTTTGGTTTAATGGCTGAAGTGGACGGGAAAATCATGGAAGGGTTCGCGAAAGGCATACAAAGCATGATTTCTGGCGATTGGCGCCAATTGGCGTTGGTGTTCCAAGAGGTGGGTTTCACGCCAGAAGTTTTCGAAAAGAGAAACCCAGACGATGCGTTGAGAAAGAAAGTGCCGTACGTTGAATGCACTTTGGATGAGATCGCCTTGGCAATTAAAGACCAATTGGAAAGCGAAGCTGGAGGGAGAAGTCGATTTGGCGCGTTAGCGACGGGTTTAGCGAGACTGTCCGCGACGTACCATTTTCTCACGCCGCCGTACATCATTCTCTTAATTCGAACGTTCTTGACGTTAGAAGGTATCGCCGCGAAAGCCGATCCAAATTTCAACATTTACGAGGCTGCTTTGCCGTACGCAATACGACGAGCGATGGCGCCCGCAACGCCGGACGGGTTTGAATCCATGCGACGAGCGTGGTTAACTGATGCAAACGCGTTGAACATGGACAGGTTGAAGGAATTTTTAGGCGGCGACGACGACGAAAGCGCCGACAGCGCGAAAGAGTCAGCGTCCGGACGCGACGGTGGTAGTGATGTTCTCATGCGTCCAACCGAGGAGAGCGAGAAGCTCATGGCTCGTCGCCGAAGCGAAGTGCTCGGTGGCATCCTCGGCGCCACTGAAGGCGCCGCTTTACGACGCATTTCCCACGACGTCGACACCGGCAGCTTAGCCGCGTATCTCTACTCCCCTGAAGCCAGTGGTATACGCAAACAAGCCGTGAAAATGCTCTCGGATATTTTGGTCAAACCAACCAAAGGCGGTACCATCTTCATCGATAAGAAAGAACAAAAAGAAGACTCCTTAGATTTGCCGGAATGGCCGGAATCCGAGGAGGCTCGAAAAATCCGCGAAAGGCAGGAAATCGCCGCTCGACGCGCGATAAGCGTTCTCCTCGGCACGCACTTGAACCGATTGTGGAAGTACCCAATAATCGCCGCGCGTTTAGCGTTATCCATCGCGGCGATTACGTTGAAAGCGTTCGTGTTGGCGACGCAAGAAATTTGCGTCGATTTGTGCTCGTCGGCTGCTTCCAAAGCGCTCGGTGTCGCGACGTTCCCGTTCAGAGTCGTTCGGAATCTATTCAATAAAAACAACAAAAAGAGCGATAGTGGCGATGCTCCTCGCACCGCTTCTGTGTAATAGTATATGCGTAATAGAATATCTGCGTTTTCTTGTTTTGCTTCTTTCTGAATGAAAGGAGAGTGAGAAAATTTTTCAAAAATTCATCAGAAACACAACACACTTTAACACACGCGCGCGACGGTGGCGAGCGCTCGCGCGAATGCAACAACACAGAGATACTTGTTAACACACACGCGCGCGCACGTAATAATAACGAGAGAGAGAGAGAGAAAAAAAAGAATGAAAAACGGAAGCGCACAGAAGAAAAAGAAGACGACGGTGAAAGGACAGCTCTCTCTGAAATCTTTCTTTTGTCGTGACGCCATGGACGACGACGTAAACGACGACGAAGAGAAGCAGAGGAGGAAAAGGAGCATGGATTTTGAAGAGGAGGGTGTGAAGGAGGAGAAGTCTTCTCGCGATGATGATTGTGCCGCTCAACCGGAGACGAACAACAAGAGAGCGAAAATTGGTTTCGAAGAAGAAGAAGACAAAGAAGACAAAGAAAAGGACAACAAAAAGTTTACAATACCAGAACGAGACTCGAAACTGCGGGAACGATTCAACGCGAAACTGGTCGCGAAAGCGACGACGACGACTTCTACATTGAACATTCGCGGACGCGGTCACGCGTTCAAGAAGCAGCGCGAGGAAGAGGATGAAATTAACGACGAAAAGTTGGATGAAATCGAACCGAGAGATAAAAAGTTGACGCCGTTGGAAGCGCAGGTGAGAGATTTTAAGCGGAAGTATCCGAGCGTGTTGCTTTTATTCGAGGTTGGATATAAGTTTCACTTTTACGGAAAAGATGCGAGGAAAGCGGCGGAGACGTTGAACGTGTTTGCCTATCCCGGGAAGACGTGGTTGCAAGCGAGCGGGCCGGTGCATAGGTTGGCGGTGTACGTGAGACGGTTGGTTAACGCGGGGCATAAAGTTGGGGTGGTCAGGCAGACGGAAACGGCAGCGTTAAAAGCGGAAGGGTCGACGAAAGGAAGCGTGTTCACGAGAGAGTTGGTGGCTTTGTATACGAAGGCGACGATGGACGCGGGCGTGTCGATTGCCGCGGAACCGGCGCATACCAACAACGAGAGCGACGAGGCGCAGAAAGCAGTCGATATCATCGAGAACAAGACAGATAGAGAAGGTGAAGGTGATGAGGATTTACAAGGTGTGGTGATTACAAATAATCATCGCAAAATCTCGACGACAACGAGTAATATAACCGCAGACGAACAACAACATCGTCTTTCGAATTATTTGCTGTGCATATCGGAAGAAAAGAAATCTGAGCGAGGAAACAAAGACGAGATCGCGTTAGTTGCCATCGAAACGAGCGTCGGGAACATTTATTACTCGCACTTTGAAGATGACAGTTCGCGGTCGAGATTAGAGTCGGCGCTTTTGAAAATCTCCCCGTGCGAAATTTTGTTCGCGGGTGGAGGAGGAGGCGAAGAAGAATCCTCGTCCTCGAAAGAAACGAAACGGTTGGTCTCGGCTTTATTTCCAGACGCGCGAGTGGAACAATCCACATCGTCCGTCTCGAGTTTATCCAAAGCGGAAATCGATGAGTATTTTGGATCAAATAATTCAGAAAAAGTCGCGGGTCTGCCTCGTCTACTTATCGCGACCTTGGCGGCGGCGAGAGAATACCTCGTCCCGTTCAAGCTCGAAAACGTTTTGAAATTGTCCAAAGCGATAAAGCCTTTGGACGACGTCCAATCGGAGATGATTTTATCTCCGAACGCTATTCGGCAGCTGGAAATCTTCCGAAACTCGGACGATGGCTCGTTTACTGGCAGTCTCTTGTGGCTCATCGACCACGCGAAATCGAAGGCCGGGAGTCGCGAACTTTCGCGATGGGTCTCGAGACCGTTGCGAGATCGCGCGGAAATCGAGAATCGTTTATCCGCCATTGAAACGCTCAGGTCAGTGAATAGTGCGCCAACATCCGTACTCGCTCTCGAAAAGCTTGAGAAGATATTGCGAACAGCTCCAGACGTCGAACGAGTAGTTGCTCGAGCGCACCATTTGAACGCCACTCCGGCTGAGTTTGTCGCAGCTATGCAATTTTTCCTTTCCTTTGGCGCCGCGTGCGTGGAAATGCAACACTCCGCCCTGTTGAATCAAAACGACGAGAAATCTCCGTTGAATGAACTCTTGAGCGCGTGTGCGGACGAAGCCACTTTGCGCGCGTGCACGAAGGCACTCAATGCGTTAGATTTAACCGTAGCCAACTCAAAAGCTGGGAATTTGGGATGTTCCAGAGACGCGTACGTAGGGTTGTTCTTGAGAGAAAACGAGGACAACCAAAAGCAGTTTCCGGAGATGTTTCGAGCGCATGATAATCTCGAAAAGTCGAAAGCAACCATGGATGCGTTGCTTCCCGATTTAGCGGCGCAAATTCCGGGTATTATCAAAGGCGCTAAATTATCGTACACCTCTGTCGGCGGCGCATCTGGCGCAGAATATCTCATCGAAGTTGGCGATAAATTGAAACCACCGAACGACTGGATTAAAGTCAGCGCAAACAAGTCCAAGAAAGTAATTCGATATCATCCACCGATCGTTCTTGAAAACATGAAATCGTTGGATGCAAACAGCGAGCGACTCGCGTTGGCGTGCGAAGACGCGTGGAAGTCGTTTCTGAAAGAGTTTTCGCGCGTATCGTACGGCGAATGTCGCCAAGCAGCAAAAGCGGCGGCAAAGATTGACGCGTTAAACGCGCTCGCGATTTTATCGATGAACGACGGGTATTGTCGACCGGAATTTTTCAAGGAGGAGGAAGAGAACGAAGACACCACGGCGCGCATTGAAATCGTAGAAGGGAGACACCCGACGCTCGATGCGAAAATGGTCGATAAGTTTGTGCCAAACTCAGCGTCGTTAGGCGGTGCTCAATCGAGCGGCGAGAGTAGAAACGACAGCACTCGCCGTCGCCGTCGCGCAATGATTCTTACCGGTCCAAACATGGGCGGTAAATCGTGCTTTGCGCGTCAAGTCGCGCTCATCGCCATCCTCGCGCACATTGGCTCCTTCGTTCCCGCGAAATCGTGCCGATTGTCCGTGTTAGATGGCATCTACACTCGCGCCGGGGCGGCTGATAATCTCGCGCTCGGTCAATCCACATTCTTCCAAGAGATGAGCGAAACGTCCGCGATATTGAAGTCGTGCACCAAGAAATCTTTGGTCGTGCTCGACGAACTCGGTCGGGGCACGTCCACGACCGACGGCATCGCGCTAGCAACGGCTACGCTAAGAATGCTCGTCGAAAAGGTTCAGTGCGCGACTGTTTTCGTCACGCACTTCTCCAATCTCGCGAAACAGTTCAAAGAGAGCAACGCCGACGAGGTGTTTTGCTGCTTTCCTGGTCACATGAAAACGAACGACGAGAAAGATAGCAAACGAATCGCATTTCTCTACACGCTCGAGGAAGGCGTGGCCCACCGCTCCTTTGGATTAAACGTCGCGAGCATGGCGGGGATACCTGAAAAAGTTCTCGAAGTTGCAGAAGTGAAATCGTTAGCGTTTGAAGAAAAGAGCAGCCGCAAGAGTGCGGGAAGTGACGAAGTAGTAGGAGATAAGATGATTCGAGACGCTTTGTTGTTGGAATCGTCGAATATAGCTCAAATAAAAGAAACGCAGCGAGCGCTGCGTTTCTTTGCGCCTGTAAAATAAAAGTAGTAGAACTTTGTGGGACACACATACATATAAATATAGCTTGCTTCGTGTTACAACCTGGCCGTAAATCCATTATAACTCTTTCTCGACGATGGCGGAGAATCGTTCGCAATCTTTGAAAGTCTTTCTAAAAGACTCTTCTTCAGCTTCTCCTGCGTTTGTTTCGTCTCTGGCGTCGGATACACGCGATTCTCCGGCGTGTTGTACATTCGTCTCGTAGAACCAACCGCCGGCGATGAATACTTCGATGAATAGTTGTTGTTGTTGTTCGAAAAAGAAACGTCGTTTTCTTGATCAATCTTCAACACGCGTCTCGGCGGACCAAGAGGACTGATGTGTACAGGCGTCTTCTTCAGCGCCGAGCCTCTCATCTGGAGAGGACTGAACGAAATCAAATTCGGACTACTATTGTTGCTATTTTCCACGGGAACTCGTCTCGGCGGTCCTAACGGCGAGACGCCTTTTGTCGCTTTCCTCGAAAAATCGCTCAAAACGTTACCATTACTATTCAAACTATCTCTCATTCTTCTGCTCGACGACTGCGGCGACGGTGTCTTCAGGAAATGTTCCTTTTCCGTTGCGCTCACAACCCGTCTTCTCGTCCTGTACGTCCTCGCGCTCTCCTCCTCCTCCTCCTCCTCCTCGCTCTCGCTTTTCGCGAGAAAGCGCCTCCTCCTCGCCGCATACCCGCCAAAACCGCCAACTACCTCCGGCGTCTTCTCCAAGTTCCTCTCTATTTTCAGTTTCCTCAGCGCCGCCGTCACTCGCTCTTGCGCTCGTCTTTGCCTTTCCACCGTCGACGGTTGCGGGTACGAAAACGAAGGACTGTTGTTTGTTTTGAAGCCAAATTTTGCTTCAACACTCCGTCCTTTGTTGAAAAGACTTGTCCTCTCTCTGTGCGCATTTTCATCATCATGATCACCAATTTGCCTCTTCTTCTCAAACAAACGATTCCTCTCCTCGTCGATGGTGTTTTGCGTGACGGTGTCGTACTGACCTCCTCGACGACGTTGTGCGAAACGACGCTTCTCATCTTTCCAATTGGAAGAATAATCATCATCATCTTCGGGAAAAGAATTATTCGAGAGATGCATCACGTCGCGAATGAAATCTCTCGGGTCAAAGCTTCTTTCCTCCTCCTCGCGACGAGAAAAGTAGTATCCTCCGTCGTTCGTCGTCATCGTATCGATTGAATGAATACGCGACAGAGTAGTAGAATGTAGTGCTTTGAAGTTGGACCTTTTTTTGTGTGGGCAGTTTGTATGAAAATTCGTCAGAAAAAAACCTTCTGTAGAAGCTTCAAATATGCGCGGTTTAGTCACCACCACGACGCGAAGTTCTCGCCCCGCGAGTTCTCTTTTGTCGACCACGACGAGTGCGAAGAAGAGCGAGCGACGGCGGCCCTGTTTCGCGGGATCTCATCGTGAAAAGAAGAACACAAAGAGAGGAATTTGTTTGAGAGCGTCAGCCTCGAGAAGTGATGAGGATGGTTTTGCCGCCATTACTGGCGGCGAGAGGAGGAAGAGTAGTCACCTTCTTTCGATGACGAGGAAGGAAACGAACGGAGTATTCGCATCGTGTGAGAGTAGGAGGAGTAGAAGAATTAGAGATTCGCTCGCGCCCCCTTTAGCGGCTTTCGGGGGGAATGGAAACAACGATAACAACAACAACAACAACAACGAGGAAGACGAAGAGGAAGACTATTATTACGAAGAAACGCCGTTACCGTGGCCAGAGGCAGTCCCGGAGTGGGCGAGACTTTCACAAGAGGACGTGATTACAGTGGTCGTCACGTTTGCGGTTTCCATCGCGTTTCGCACGTTCATCGCGGAACCGCGGTACATACCGAGTTTGAGCATGTACCCGAACTTTGATATCGGCGACCGGTTGATAGCGGAGAAGTTAACCTACCGGTTCGCGCGAGACCCAAACGTCGGGGACGTGGTCATATTCAACCCTCCGAGAACCGCGAAAACTGAAAAAGTGTACAACGAAGTCTTCATTAAAAGAATCGTCGCGCTCGAAGGCGACGACGTGGAGGTGAAAAACGGCGAGCTGTACGTCAACGGCCAATCGAGAGGGAAGGAGCTGAAGCTGGAGAAGATTAAATACAACATGCCGAAACTGCGAGTCCCGAGCGGGGACGTGTTTGTCATGGGAGATAACCGAAACAACTCGTTCGATTCTCACGCGTGGGGACCGTTACCGAAAAATCGGATCATAGGCCGAGCGGTGGCGAAATATTGGCCGCCAACCGCCATCGGCGGTTTACCGAGTTACGCCAAAAGCGCAAACGTTGAACTTCTGGAAGCGCCGAAAGTTGCCGTTTAAATACTACTAGTAATAATACTAAAGTTCTTGTTGTTGTTTTTGTGTGCATGCGTTGTGTTATTTATAGTATTATCGCGAGACGAATAGTATCGGGTATATATGCGTGTGTGTTTCTGCGTCTCGTCCCTTTTCCTTCTTCTCGTACTCATTGAAGAACAACGTTTCGTACTCCTCTGTCCAAGGGGTCGAAAAAAAGAAAGAAGGAGAAAGAAAACGTCCTCGTCAGCATTCAAATTTTCAAGAATTTTCAAAAATTTCTACCTTCTCACGACTCGAAAGAGCGCGCAACAGAACACTCATTGCTTTCACGCGCCGCGCTCAATTCAGGTACGCGTTCAAAACGTGCGCACTCGCGCTCTTTCGTTCGGACTCCTCTTAAAAGTCCCTTCTTCAAATGCCTCAAAACTCTCTCACAAATCAGAAAAAAGTGAGTGCATTGAAAAATTCATAAGTCTCCCTGAAAGAGGGCTTTTGGTGGTCGAGAGGAAAGCAGTCTTACGTCACAAAAAATCAGAAAAAAAAAACCACCATGGTGCAACTCATCGGTAATTTTGATTTCGCAGCCTTGTGCCTCCCGACGGTTCCGTGGGGGAAGAGCACGAGGAAAATGCAATTCTTTCGCAAGGTATTATTATAATCATCTCCAGATCGATCGATATCGATGTTGTTTTTTGAATCGTTCTTCCTTATGTGTCTGTTTTTGCGGCCGTCGATTTATTTTTTCTCTTCTCCTCCAATTATTTTCCCGCCACAATTGAATTTTCCCCCCGTGGAGATCATCAGAAGAAGACGAAGTTTCGGTTTCAATTCTGGGAAAATCAGATGAGACAGCGCGTGCATTCGACGAAATGAATGTTCTTTTGTACTTTGTGCACGTTTTTGAGTCGATGTGTGCGTTTGGAGGAGGGAAAAGGAGACCGCGAAAGCGAGAAGCGCCATTTTTCCCGTCAATTTCAAACGACTCTTTTGAGGAGGTGTACCTCCCCCCTTAAATCATCAATTAATTACCAAAAGAAACTAACAACAACGAACGCTCACATTTTTTTTTGCATCCTCCAACAACAGGACGACGATCTCCCAATCCTCGTGGCTTTAATCATGGGCCTCCAACACGCGTTTGCGATGGTTGGCGGTCTCATCGTACCTCCGTACGTCGTGATGAGATTCTCCGTCTCGTTCGCCGACACGGATTTGCAGCAATACGCCATCGCGTGTTCGCTCATTTTATCTGGTATTTTTACCATTTTGAACTGCATTCAGTTTAACATTCCGGGCACGAAATACGTGTTCGGTACGGGGATATTGTCCGTTTTGGGCACTTCTTTTGGGTTTTTGCCCATTTATGAGAATGCGATCCGTACGATGGTGAGAAACGAGGGGTACTCCGGGAAAGATGCGTATGGGAAGATGTTGGGTACGACGATGGTGTGCGCTCTGCTCGAAGTTCTCTTGTCGTTCGTTCCGAAGGATAAGTTACGAAGAATGTTTCCGAACATTGTCACTGGCGTCGCGGTTATGCTCATCGGCGCCGGTTTGACGGCGACTGGGATCAAGTACTGGGGCGGCGGCGCCGTGTGCGCCGAAATGGCCTGGAAGAATAACCCCCAGGTTTATGGTTTGGTCGGTAAGGGAGGCACCTGGTTCGGTCCAGATCAAACCGGTGTCGCGCCGTTCCCGGGCAGTGGTGGTAGATCTATGTGCGATGGTAACGGTGATGTTATCAAACCGTTCGGTTCTCCGGAATATATCGGGCTTGGTTTTTCAGTCGTGCTCATGCTCATTCTTGTTGAATTGTTCGGCTCGCCGTTCATGAAAAACGCGAACGTTATCATCGCGTTGCTCTTTGGTTACTTCGTCGCCGGTGTTTCCAGAGCGGAAGGTAACAAATTCGTTCCGGACACTAAGATTGAAAATGCTGAACCGATTACGTTTGCGTGGGTGGAAAACTTTCCGATTGGCTTTTACGGTCCGGCTGTATTGCCGTTGTTGATTGCTTTCTTGGTCACATCGGTTGAAACTATCGGTGATATCCACGCCACGTACGAAGCGTCCGAGGAAGACACTGAATCGGAAGAATTTGACAAATCTGTCCAAGGTGGTTTACTCTCGGACGGCTTGTGCTCCTTCGCGGCGGCTTTGGCCACCGGCATGCCTAACACCACGTTTTCCCAAAACAACGGCGTTATCGCTTTGACCAAGTGTGCCTCCAGAAGAGCTGGCGTATGCTGCGGTCTCTGGTTGATCGCGTTGGGCGTCTTATCCAAGATTTCTGGCATCATCTCTTCCATGCCTGATGCCGTGGTTGGTGGCATGACGACGTTTCTCTTCTGTAACGTCTTTGTCTCCGGCTTGTCGGTCGTCTCCAAAGCCGACTTGAATTCTCGCAGAAACCGAATCATCTTGGCCATCTCCATGGGCGTTGGTTTGGGTGTTACCGCGGTCCCGTGGATCTTCGGCGACCAAAGAGAGGGTGGTGGTACCGCGCCGTTTTGGCCGTGCACCGGTCCGTTCCGCGAAGGCGCCGACTGCAACAAAGGCGAACGAGGCATCAGAGACGGTATTCTCATCTTATTGACCACGCCGTACTCCATCGGTACGCTCTTGGCCATGTTCTTGCACGCCATCTTGCCGACTGACATGGAAGTTGTCGGCTACGGCACCGATGCTGGTAAAGCGTAATATTCCACACGGAATATTTCGTTCACCAAAAGAAAAACCGTCTCTCCCCGCCGCGTTCAACAACGAATGCGCTTTCTCGAAAAGAAAGCGTTTCGAAAACGACGACGCGATTATTAAACGTATACATACATCAACAACAAAAAGAAAATCTCCCCGCCGCGTTCAACAACGAATGCGCTTTCTCGAAAAGAAAGCGTTTCGAAAACGACGACGCGATTATTAAACGTATACATACATCAACAACAAAAAAAAGAAAAGAAAAAGAGAGGCGTCGCTTTGTCGCGACAAAGTGAAAAGAAAGCGAGAGAGAGAGAGGGAGAAGAAGAATCGACTTCTTCTTCTCCATCGTCTCTCCGCGGTAAAAATTATTTATTATTATTACGACACTTGTTTATATAAAATCAAAGACATAATAAAGACAGTGGAGAAGAAAGCACGAAGGAAGCGAGAGAATGACAAGAAGAGCGCACCTGGAGGAGCCATCATCGACGTATACGTTTTCTTTTCTAACGCGAAAAGTAATTCTTTTGTGACGAATTTTGTCGTTGTTTTTGTTTTGTTAACATCTGAGCACACCTCTGTTTTGTTTTGTTTTTTTTTTCGAAAGACTTGTCGTTTTTTATTCCTTCGCAAAAAATCTTCACTTTTTTCCTTCCTGATATACTACGTGCAAGATGATATCTTCTTCGTCTTCTTCGTCTGCTGCTGCTGTGTTAGTATTCACGAGAGCCAAAACTTTGTCGTCGTCGTCGAGGATGAGGTCGTTTTCGCACCGCGCGGCGTCGTGTTCTTCTTCTTCCTCTTCCTTGTCTTCGTCTTCGACGAAAAGAAATGCGATGACGTTTCAAAGATATCCCCGTCGAGACCATCCTCATCACCACGAACAACAAGAACAACAACAACGCAAGGTTTCGGTTTTAAAACGAACGACGCGAGGACACTTTTTAGCCACGATGATGGCAACTTCAAATGATGGCAACGAGAGCAGTAAAGAAGAGGAAAAGGAAGACATCCCCCCGTGGGAGCGACGAGAGATGGAAAAGAAACTTTCGAAAGAATCAGGCGAGTTCCCGTGGCCTGTGTTCCTTTTGGGAAGTCTGATCACCTTACTCGCCGCGACGGGGAGCGTGTTCGAGTGGACGTTTTCGAAACCAATTTTCGGCGTCGTGGACGCTTCGAGCGGGATGTACAAACCAATATTAGGGTGGTTCATCGTGACGGGGTTCCCGTTGAGCGCGATTTTGTGGACGAAAGGGATCGAAGGCGCGAATAAAGCGAGCGAGTTGACGGATAAAATGGACGGATACGATTAGATTGCGTTAGTTTATTTTCGTTGCTATGAATACGTGTACGCGTACATACTGTTTGCTGCTATCTTCCTCTATTAGTTCCAAAACTCGTTCCAACCCCCGTTGAAATCGTCCAAAGCGCCGCATCCGTGCGCGACTCTTTGTAACTTTTCCGTATTCCCGACCGGGCGAATTTGGTCGTCCGCGGCGTATTCTATGAACTTCAACTCCTTTTCCAAAGTAATTTCGGGAACGCCGGAGCAACAGGCGCACTGTCCGACCGCTTTCGGTTTTCCAGCACAAACGAAAGCTTTATACCCGATTTCGTTTTGGCGAAAGTACGTGTGCGTGAAGAGGATGCCGTTCGCGTTACCCGAGTTGTTTTCGCACGCGTCGTCGTCCTTTTGAGTCGTTGTAGAGTCTTCGTCCAAGCGCCACCATCCTAACGCGCGCATTGCGTCGACACGTTTCTTTGCTTTGCTGTATACGGCGTGGACCGCGACTAATCCGCCACCTCTCGCGGCTTTTCCAGGCGCTCTCATACTCGTTCCGGCGCGCGGATTTGCCGGGCACGTGTCCTTCCCAATAGGATATTCGGATTTGTCTAAGTTAGCTTTTGTCATCATATCGCGAATAGAGCGGACGGTTTTCGTACCATCCGCGACGCCGCGAAGACAACCGCGTCCGAAAAACCAATCCGGAGCACCCAGAACGAGTTCCGGAACGATGGCGTCGCCGAGGTTTCTCGGCTGTTTCGAGATTTCAACGAACGAAAGTGCGGTTACTTTTCTTTCCTTTTGAATGATTTCGCACTCATTCGCGTCGTCGTGAGGACACGCGTTGTGTTGGTACATCGATGTCATTCCATCTCCAGCGGTGGCAACTTTAAAGCTTCCGACGAAGAATTGGTTCATAACGTCGCGAAAGATTGGTTGATCGAGCAATCGTTCGGCGTTCCCGTCGGCGTTTTGATCTTCCAAAATGCTTTGAAACTTTCCGTTCAATTTCACGAAAAAATCGTACAGTGCCGTCTCTTTGTGCGGCGTTAAAGTCGACTTACGAAAGTAAATCAACCCAATGTTTAAGGGCGCGTTTGGTACCGCGTCGTCGCACAAAACGATATCGTTTCCGAGAGCCGCGGAGTACCGCTTTCGTTCCTCCGTCAACGTCGCTTTGTCAACTTTCCTATCGCACTTTGGCCGCGTATTCGCGGCGAACAAATCCGTCTGCGAAATCACCCGAAACGGAGACATCAAAGGCCCGTTTATAATCTTATACGGGTCTTCTAAAAATACGACGTCTGAATCGACTCTCATGACGCTATAACCATATTCCATCGCCTGCGAGACGAACAACCACTGTTGCATCCAGAGTAAAAACATATCGCCTACTTTTAAGTTCCACTTTTCCAGCTGCTGCGCGTTCTCGGTATACGCGGTAGAGAACCCGCACGAACCGTATTCCCCGAACACTTCCGCGTATCTCGTTTTTAACGTCTCGCACAACTCTTTCGAACTCGCCACGACTACGTAATGTTCGATGCCCATCGCTTTCAAATTCAACGCCACGTTGGCGACGAAATCGGTACTAATCGTCGCAATCGCCGGATCTTTCGTCACTCTTCGGTGATCTCTCGTGTCACCAACTGCGAAAACGATCAACTCGTCGTCCTCTTTCCTCGCTCGAGCTTTAAAAAATCGCTCGCGAGTCGCCCGGTCGTTCACGTCGATGTTTTCGTTATTATCAATACCGCCGTCGGTACGAGGGATCGTACTCTCATCGCTATCATCACTACGTCTATCGTCACCACTATCTCTATCACCGCCCTCCTTTCCCAGCATGCTCTTCGCCCGTTCCAGCTCTTCGTGGTGTGCCCTCGACGCCGCTCGATACTCGTCTCCGATTCGATCGAGATCCGCCAACGACATGCCTCCTCCTTTCTGTTCTCGAAAATCAGACATCATCTTCCCATACTTTTGCTCCAACTCGAGCAAGTTCGCGAGCGTTTTCGTTTCCGCGCCGCGCCATTCATTTTCAGACTTCTGAGTTTCTTTCTCTCCTTTTTCTTTCTCTTCTTCGCCTTCTTTCGGTGGTATAAACAGCGACCGGTGAAGATGGATGCGTGCGTCCGATGCCGTTGGTTTTTCTTCCAACAAATATCGTCGTCGTCCCCGCTGCAAAGCCTGCGAGACGGCAGTGTTTTTGGTGGTGGTACTACTCGCGAAACAAAAGCTCTCGCTAAAAACAACGAGGACAGTGACGAAGAGGAGAGAGTACACGACGCGTGCGCGCATATTTGGGGCGTTTTTACGTGTATCCCATAGAGAGGAAAATGTTTTGAGGAATGTGAAGAAAAGCAGCCCAAAACATGTGGAAAACGATTCGCAGATAATATTCGCGCAAACTCTCGAGGAATCCTTTAAACGAGACGGGACGAGTACGAGCGCGCGAACGCAACGATAACATATTTAACTTTAGTGCGGTGAGTTTGTTTTTTCGTGTTGTCATAGTTTTCGTTCTCTCTTTCTCTTTCTCTATAGTAGTATGCGAGTCTTCTCTCTTTCGCTCTTTGGTCTCGACGCTCTGATGGGAGAGTCCATCATCACCGCCGAGTGCGCCGCGTGGAGTACATCAAAAACATCACAAACAAAACACCCATGACGGCAAAGACCTGTTGCATTTGGTCCACCCAACGAGCGCCGTTTTTCGGGTTCAATCCCATGCTCTCGCGCATTTGTTCCAAGTTGAACGCGTACGCGGCGTACCCGCCGAATAACGTCAACAAACCAACTTTAACGCCCATGGACAACGGTTGGTCGTTATTCGCGTTTCGTAACTTTTCCAGTTTCCCTCGGTCGCTCGAATCGATCATCTCTTGCGCTTTCTCCGTGGCCAAATCGCATAATCGCATGGTTTCCTTACGGTTCGGGTCTTCTTTTCGCACTTTGTTCTTCAAAATCTTCACAAAGTGTTTGAAACCTTGCCCGATTTGATACGTGTCGTTGGACGATAACATGATGCGAGCCGATAAGCCCCTTCGGATTTTAACCACGCCTTCAAACACCTTCCCGTTATCGTAACACTCCGCTAATGTCGCTATAGCCATAACCTGCGGAATCGCGCAAAATCGAAAAATAGACGGCGTTTTCACTCGGCTCATGTACTCTAACGAGTCGCACGCGTGCGTCAGCGCGTTCGTAATCAACTCGTTCAAACAATGCACCGCGTTCGTTCGATTCTTCTTGTATTGCAAGTCGTCCAAGCTCGTCGCGTATTTTCCCCACACCACTCGCGGCCAAAACATTCTCGGTCTCGGAATCTCCTGTATGTCCTCCAAATAATCTCTCACGATGTTCGTCTTTTGTAAAAACAACCCCATGGCGTTGCTTAAATCCTCCATTTCAGTTTTGAACTTCTTCTCTTCCAACTTTGATCCGGCCCATAAATCTGACAGACCAATCCCAACTAACCCGGCGACGTAATGGCAGTACACGTCCCAGTCTTTCAACGTGTTCACTTCGCTCTCGATGAAATCCGCCATCCCTTTTCCCATGCGTCTCGTGATGTCCGCGATGACGTCTTTATACGGCTTCTTCAATCGTAAGAAAACGTTCGTCACTTTCGGATATTCTACCATCAGCGTCTTGTAATGTTTCTCTCCGCACGTTAAGTGTTTATATTCCGGATCATATATGTCCTCGTGAAACTTCAAAAGCTGCGGTACTTTCTCCGCGTTGTCGATGGCCATGTCGTCCTCGATCGTATCCAACGCTCGTAACACCAGATAGAAGATGCACACCGCGTCTCGTAACTCCTCGTCTAATTGTTGAATAACAATCGCGAACGACCGCGAGACTTTGTTCAGCATGTCGTAACAAAACGCCAAGTTTTCTTCTTTCGGGAGTTTCTTCGCCTCGTCGGCCATTTTTTTCACCCTGAGTAAGGGAAACACATCGAACGGATGTCTCAGGAGGACCGAGATGGCACCCATTCTTTTCTTCTTCCCGTAGTAGTATGTATGACTCTTCTTCTTACGATGAAATGAAACGAAGAAGAAGACAAAAAGAAACCTTTACGCTTATTATGTAAAAGGTATTCGTCCGTATCTCTCCCACTCTCTCTCTCTGCTTCCTCTGCTCCTACTCTTTATATTTATATGCACACACACACACACAGAACACACGACAAAAAGTCTGTCCTTCTGTCAAGAAAGAAAGAGTGGTTGTGTTCTAGGGTTTAGGGTTTCATTTACAAATTCGCGTGAAAAAAATGCAAAAAAGTTTTGTGTTTGCTCCTTCCTCTTTCGGGTTTGGGCTCATCCTCTTCCTAAAAAAAGATCTCCTCTTTTCTCTTTTTTCCTGCGTTTCTGGTCCTCGAAAAAAAAATCTTTTCGGAGATGAGATGCACGCAAAGAAGCGCTTATTATAAGTCTCTCGCCTCGTTTTCCTCACTTTTTACACAACATCGTCTTCTACGATGGCAGCCTCTTCTTTGACAGCGGCAGCGCTCGGGAGCAAAGTCGCTTTTGCAAACAAGGTACGATTAATGAATAACGCGTCGTTTAGACTCTGGTTGTTCTTTCTTTTCTTGGTGTCGTTTCGTGCGCGCGCGCGCTGCACACGGAAGGGCACATATGAGAGAGAGATAATTTTCTCTGTAAAATTTTATCATCTCTCCCTTGAAAAGCTCTCGTCCCAAACAAACGCGAGGAAAAGGGGCTACAAAACGCATTCTTTTCCTACGAAGAGTGCGCGTCTTCCTACGAAGAGTGCGCGTCTCGCGACGTGTGCGACGATCTTTTTGTGCGAGAATGAAAGACTTGATCTCGATCTCGCGTTTGGTTCTCGGATCGTCGATTTTACGTCCGTTTGAGGAGAAAAAGAGCGCGATGAATGGATGATGATGAGAAGTCGACGTCACACATTTTCTCGGGAAAGATCAGATATCTTTGGGGAGCACTTTTCACTCTACTCGCTCTTCTCGCGTGTAGTATCAGCATCAAATCGACCATCAAACTGACCAAAATCATCAATACCTCTTCTTTACTTTTACTGTCTTTTCGAAACAACGACATTATCACAGAGCTTACGCGCGAAGACTACCGCGAAACAAAGCCAAAGACTGGTGGTCACCAAAGCAGTCATCTCTCCACCAAATGGGCCTTTGAAAAAAGCGGGAGCGAAATCCGAGGAGGACAAGTTGTTGGCGGATGCGGACAGCAGCTCGAAAGGAATGTTCACGAACGTCGACCCGGCGATTCGTACGATTATTCCGGAAGCGAACGGGAGAACCGTCGTGAAGATGGTGTACGTGGTTTTGGAATCGCAATATCAGTCTTCCTTGTCCGCCGCGGTGAAGCAAATCAACGCGACGAACAAAAACGTCTGCGTTCAAGTCTCCGGTTACTTGTTGGAAGAATTGAGAAACGAGGATAACTTGAATCAGTTCAAAACTGACGTGGAGAACGCGAATGTTTTCATCGGTTCTTTGATCTTTATCGAAGAATTGGCGGAAAAGATTGTGGATATCGTCGCGCCGTTGAGAGACTCTTTGGACGCGTGCGTGATCTTCCCGTCCATGCCGGCGGTCATGCGATTGAACAAGTTGGGTACGTTTTCCATGGCGCAGTTGGGTCAGTCCAAATCCGCGATCGCTTCTTTCATGAGAAAGAAGAAGGAATCCGGTGGTTTCGAAGAGGGCATGTTGAAGTTGGTCAGAACTTTGCCGAAGGTTTTGAAGTATTTGCCGAGCGATAAGGCGGCGGATGCGAGAAACTTTATGAACTCTTTGCAATACTGGTTGGGCGGTTCCTCGGAAAACTTGGAGAACTTCTTGTTGATGATCTCCAAGGCGTACGTTCCGGAGTTGGCCGGAGTCGACGTCGGGGAAGTTGCCGAGCCGGTGACGTTTCCGGATATCGGTATCTGGCACCCGATGGCGCCGACCATGTTCGAAGACGTCAAGGAGTACTTGAACTGGTACGATACCAGAAAGGACATCAAGTTCAAGAAGGACGCGCCGGTTATTGGCGTCGTTCTCCAAAGATCGCACTTGGTCACCGGTGATGCCGGTCACTACGACGGTATGGTCATGGACTTGGAAGCGAGAGGTGCCAAGGTTGTCCCGGTCTTTGCCGGCGGCTTGGACTTCTCCGTGCCCGTGGATCGCTTCTTTTTTGATCCGATCACCAAAGGCGCTTTGGTCGACACCGTGTTGTCCTTGACTGGTTTCGCCTTGGTTGGTGGCCCGGCCAGACAAGATCACCCGAAAGCGATCGAGTCGTTGAAGAAGTTGGACGTGCCGTACATGGTTACCGTGCCGTTGTCCTTCCAAACGACCGAGGAGTGGAAAGACTCTACGCTCGGTTTGCACCCGGTGCAAGTCGCGTTGCAAGTCGCGCTTCCGGAGTTGGACGGTGGTTTGGAACCGATCATCTTTTCCGGCAGAGACTCCAAGTCTGGTAAATCCCACGCTTTGGAAGATCGCTCGTCGCAAATTGCGGACAGAGCCATCAAGTGGGCCTCGTTGAGACGCAAGAAGAACGCGCAAAAGAACTTGGCCATCACCGTGTTTTCGTTTCCGCCGGACAAAGGGAACGTCGGTACCGCCGCGTACTTGAACGTCTTTGGTTCCATCTTCAGAGTCTTGCAAGACTTGAAGAAGAGAGGTTACAACATCGGTAACTGCCCGGACAACGAAATGGACTTGATCAATTCTGTCTTGAACGACAAGGAAGCGCAATTCCAGTCGCCGGACTTGAACGTCGAATACAGAATGCCGGTGACTGAGTACAAGAAGTTGTGCGACTACGAAACGGAACTCCACGAAAATTGGGGCCCGCCGCCTGGGAATTTGAACACCGACGGCCAAAACATGCTTGTGTACGGCAAGAAGTTTGGTAACGTCTTTATCGGTGTCCAACCGACCTTTGGCTACGAAGGCGATCCCATGCGATTGTTGTTCTCCAAGTCCGCGTCGCCGCACCACGGCTTCGCCGCGTATTACACGTACATCGAGAAAATCTTCAAAGCGGATGCCGTCTTACACTTTGGTACCCACGGCTCTTTGGAGTTTATGCCGGGGAAACAAGTCGGTATGTCTGGCGTCTGCTACCCGGACTTGTTGATTGGTTCCACGCCGAACATTTACTACTATGCCGCGAACAACCCTTCGGAAGCGACCATCGCCAAGAGACGTTCGTACGCCAACACCATCTCCTACCTCACGCCGCCGGCTGAAAACGCTGGCTTGTACAAAGGATTAAAAGAATTGAAGGAATTAATTGCCTCGTACCAAACTTTGAAAGATTCTGGTCGTGGCCCGTCCATCGTGAACACCATCATTACCACGGCAATCACGTGCAACTTGGACAAGGACATCAAGGAGTTGCCGTCCGCGGACGCTGACGCTGCTGAATTTGAGCAAGAATTCAGAGACTTGATCGTCGGTAAAGTGTACGGTAAGATCATGGAGATTGAATCAAGATTGTTGCCGTGCGGTTTGCACGTCGTCGGTTGCCCGCCGTCCGCGGAGGAAGCGGTTGCGACTTTGGTCAACATTGCCGGCATCGACCGCGAGGAAGACGGCATCATCGGTATGCCGCAATTGTTGGCACAAGCTATCGGCGAAGATATCGAAAACATCTACCGCAGAAACGATGCCGGTGAATTGGAATACGTCCAAATGTTGCAAGACATCACGTTTGCGTCCAGAGATTGCGTCGGTTCGTTTGTCAAGAACGCGGCTGACCCGACTGGAAGAGTCGCGGCTAACGCGCTCGGCCAACTCGGCAAAATGTTTGGCGATGCCTCCATCGCGTTGCCGTGGGGCGATGCCTTGAAGGGCACCAAGTTCGAAAAGGTTGACAACGGCAAAATGCGCACGTTGTTTGACTACCTCAGATTTTGCTTGGAGCAAGTTGTCAAGGACAACGAGCTCGGTTCCTTGGCGGAAGCTTTGGACGGCAGGTACGTCTTGCCGGGCCCGGGCGGGGATCCGATTCGTAACCCGAAGGTTTTGCCGACGGGTAAGAACATCCACGCCTTGGATCCGCAAGCGATCCCGACTGGTGCCGCGGTTGCTTCCGCGAAGGTTGTCGTCGACCGTTTGATTGAACGTCAACGCGTCGAGAACAACGGCGTCTACCCGGAGTCCATCGCTTTGGTCTTGTGGGGTACCGACAACATCAAGACGTACGGTGAGTCTTTGGCGCAAGTCATGTTGATGGTTGGTGTCAACCCGGTCCCGGATGCTTTGGGCAGAGTCAACAAATTGGAATTGATTCCGTTGGAAGAACTCGGCCGACCGAGAATTGACGTCGTCGTCAACTGCTCCGGCGTCTTCAGAGATTTGTTCGTCAACCAAATGAACTTGTTGGATCGCGCCGTCAAGCTCGCCGCCGAGCAAGACGAACCGCCTGAGATGAACTTTGTCCGCAAGCACGCCTTGGAGCAAGCCGAAGAGCTCGGTTTGTCCGTCCGCGAAGCCGCGACGAGAATCTTCTCCAACGCGTCTGGTTCTTACTCATCCAACGTCAACTTGGCGGTTGAGAACTCGTCGTGGAACGACGAATCTCAATTGCAAGACATGTACTTGAACCGCAAATCCTTTGCGTTCAACTCTGATTCCCCGGGCAGTGGCATGGAAATCAAGAGAGAAATCTTCGAATCCTCCTTGTCCAAGGTTGATGTCACTTTCCAAAACCTTGATTCGTCCGAAATCTCCTTGACGGACGTTTCCCACTACTTCGATTCCGATCCGACCAAGTTGGTTGCCGGCGTGAGAAAAGACGGTAAAATGCCGGCTTCCTTCATCGCCGATACGACCACTGCCAATGCGCAAGTCCGATCGTTGTCCGAAACCATGCGCTTGGACTCTAGAACGAAGTTGTTGAACCCGAAGTGGTACGAAGGCATGTTGGCCTCTGGCTACGAAGGTACCCGCGAAATCCAAAAGAGATTGAACAACACTCTCGGTTGGTCCGCGACCTCCGGCCAAGTCGACAACTGGGTCTACGAAGACGCCAACAACGTCTACATGGCCGACCCGGAAATGCAAAAGAGATTGATGGAAACCAACCCGAACTCGTTCAGAAAGATGGTTGCGAACTTTTTGGAAGCGAACGGCAGAGGCTACTGGGAAACCAGCGAAGAAAACATCGAGCGCTTGCGACAGTTGTACATGGAAGTCGAAGACAAGATCGAAGGTGTGGAATAAACATTTTTCGTATTAATGAGATGTAAGCAAGGCGATAGAGGAGGTAATTTATTGAGGAGGTGAACAAGTGAGTGAGTGAAAGAGAGAGAGAGAAAGAGAGAGAAAGAAAGAGAGAAAGAGAGAGTGAAAGGCTAATACATAAAAAACGCGGATGGTCGCGAGACGAAAAGCGCGTCCACGTCGTAGAAAACAAGTGCGAGTGAGAGAGAGAGAGAGAGAGTAAGTGAAACAAAATTATAATACGATTTTTTAATGATAATATTAAGAGTACGAGCAAAAATACGTAAAAACAAACACGTCTGCGTGTATGCGCTACTAACGCGTGCGTACTCACCGACGCCTCCTCCTTCGTTCGCGCGTTCCTTTGACGCTTTTGCGCTTTCGAAATTTTCCATTTTTGCTCCATTTTTGCATCAATGCCAGAGGGGAAACACTTCTCTTTTCTTCATAAAAAAAATGAATATTCTCACGAGAATGAACGCGTCGTCCAGGTCGCCTCCTTCTCTGAACGACAAAAAAAGTGGGAAAGACGACGACGATTTGGATGAGGATGATTCGGAGGACGAGATTGTGGTGCAGCACAGGAGTAAGAGCGCTTTAATGCGCAGGAAAGTACTCGTTTTGGATGATTCAGAAGACGACGTAACGGACTCAGATATCGAATTTACGACTGAAGATGTGAAAGAAGAAGACGAAGATGATGCGTTTGAGGACGCTTTGGATGCGAGCTTTAGCGAGAGCAGCAATAAGAATGATTTGGTTGTTCCTTTTTCCTCGATGACGCCGACGTTGCGCTCGTCGTCATCATCTGACGACGACGAGGAGGGTGAATTCGAGACACCAATAATAGAGACGGTGGTGAAACGACCGACGGCGAGGAAAGAGAAGACAACCGAAAGAGGCGGCGGCGCTGGGAAGATATCGCTCTTCCAAGCGTTTCGGAGTCCGGAGGCGAAGAGAGCGTTTGCGACGACGACGCCATCGCGAACAGCGACGTCGGCGGCGAAACCGATGGTAGGAGCAAAAGTTGCTTCTCCGGCTTCGCGTCCCGACGAGAGCATGGCTTCTCCTTCTCCTCCTTCTCCTTCTCCTCTTCCTTCTTCTTCCTTTTCTCTTCCGGCGCCGGCGCCATCCTCGTCCACGAAAAATAAACCCAACAACAACATGCGATTAAAAGGGAAAACGTACGAAGACAAGCAGTTTTCCTTAGACCATTCCGTGGCGATGAAACTCTACGATCACCAACGCGACGCGGTTCGTTGGCTGTGGGATTTGCAGTTGAAAAACAGAGGAGGGATCTTAGCCGACGATATGGGTTTGGGTAAAACGATGTCTTCCGCGGCGTTCATCGCGGGCAGTCTGAAGTCGAAAACGATAAAACGCGCGTTAATATTAGCTCCGACGACGTTATTACCACACTGGAGGAAAGAGTTTATCGTGTGCGGCTTGAACGAGAAGCGGGAGATTTTCTCGTATACCGGGACGAAAGAGCAACGCGCGAAGGTTTTGAAGAAAGTCCAGTCGCGAGAAGGCGAAGGGTCAGTGCTTTTGTGCACGTACGGGATGTTGTCGCACAACCCAGAGGAGTTTGGGATTGTGCTTGAGAACGATGAAGGAACGAATTATCGTCAAATTGAAGACATCGAACGAAGAGAAGGTCGTGGTTTCGAAGTCAGCGCGAAAAGCTACAGCGGCGACGGCGTTCGATTCGGATGGGTCGTCATGGACGAAGGCCATCAGATGAAGAATCCAAACACTAAAATCGCGCAATTCGTGAGACGGTTACCGTGCGATTTGCGGTTGGTGGTTTCTGGAACGCCGATTCAGAACCATTTAGGAGAGTTATGGGCGCTTTATGATTTAGCTGCGCCGGGTTTATTAGGAAGCGAGGAGCAATTCAGAAAAAATTTCGCGAGAAAAATAACCTCTGGTCGGTCTCGCGATGCGAGCGAGTCAGAAAGACACGAGGCGAGGGAGTTATCGAAAATGTTGCGGAAGATGTGCGCACCGTATTTCTTGAGACGCGAGAAGGAGGGTGTTTTGAGAGATGGCGAACCTAATAAGGAGAAGAAAGATGGAGTCGAGAAAGACAAGGAGAAGAACGAAACGGTATCAGAGGCGGCTGCGAGGGCCGGGAATATAACAAAATGGGCGTCCACTCATAACGCCCCGAAGAAATTGGGTAAAAAGAACGAT
>Ga0209630_10000900_pt1 | contig 33531 bp, 26 predicted proteins | sample COG_01_FD_184745 | JGI IMG/M metagenome (GOLD analysis project Ga0209630, IMG submission 184745) | Pelagic Microbial community sample from North Sea - COGITO 998_met_01 (SPAdes) (version 2) | ecosystem: Environmental > Aquatic > Marine > Neritic zone/Coastal water | place: Helgoland, sampling... | reverse complement strand
AATACATCAAAAACATCCCAATATACCCATCATAATGACACCACACTGACAATACATACGTATTTATTTTGAAATAATACGTAGTTAGGTGAGCTAAAAAGTTGAAGGATAGAGGGATAGAAGGATTGAGGGATTGAAGGATAGAATGATTGAAGGGTTGAATGATTGAATGATTGAATGAGTGAATGTCTGACTGACTGAAGGATTGACTGACTGAGGGATTGAGGGATTGAAGGGGTGAATGTCTGAATGTCTGAGTGATTGAATGTTTGTAGAACAGAATTACAGTCCTGCGTCCTTAGTCAATCAGTCCAGAGTCAAAACATTATCAACTATCAACCAAACCTAGTTCCTAATGTCTGAATGAGTGGCAAGGAGTAATTCAGCTTAAAAGAGATTCTTCGCTGCGCTCTGAATGACGCGTAGTGGAAATGAATGACTGACTGACTGAAGGATTGACTGACTGAGGGATTGAGGGATTGAAGGGGTGAATGTCTGAAGGATAGAATGTCTGAATGTCTGAGTGATTGAATGTTTGTAGAACAGAATTATAGTCCTGCGTCCTGAGTCAATCAGTCCTTAGTCAAAATACTATCAACTATCAACTTTCTTGTGCCCTTAACATCCCTGTAACAAAAACCACCTTAATGAATCACCACAATCTTCTTTACTGCACTCGCTTGGCCTAATTCTGAAATGACTTTGACGAAATAAGTGCCGTTTGGAATATCCGAAGTTGAAATTTCGCTATGACCATCTGCATGCACCAAAGAATGAACGACGTCCATACCCATGACATTTGTTAAGACAACTTCTTGGGCCTCATCATTAGGTGATGTTTTTATGGTTAATGTGGCACTAGCAGGGTTCGGGTAAACAGAGAAACTGTTGAGAAACAATTGCGTTAAGGAATTGGTGCCGCCGCCTCCATCAATATCGGCATCGCCTTCAGATGAAGCTACTTGCTCAATCTTTTTGTCAGCTGTCTGGACAAAGGCCATGACATACATTCTTGATGCATCCCAATCAACATGGTTGGCCGTCTTGGCAATAAATACAACCGAATCTCCTACCATATTTGGAATGGTCAGTGCCTCATTTAATAACGCTTTGCGAAAAACATTGTGATGTTCTTTTTCACCGTTTGGTGCATTGTAAAACACGGTATCCTCTACCGCAACAGCATAGATGCTCATGTCTTTGAGGCTGTTGGTCGCTACATTTTTTATTACAATACGTACCTCTAAAGAATCCTTTCCTTTTTGTAGCGTAGTTAATTGAACATCTACCGGAGAAGTTTGTCCAAGTTCAGACGAGAACAATGCTTTATCCGTAAAACTCACTCCATTGCCTTTCGTTGAACCTTGAACAACGACCCGTGGTGTAGAGCCATACACACCATAATGCTTGGCCCGGTCATCATTTTCGGATACATTGTGCTGGTTTAAAACGCAAGAGGAATACGGTCTACTTGGATGATAAGAGACGTGCAATACGTCGGGCGAAGTGCTGAGGTTTGTGACTAAACCGGGGTTTCGGCTTCCGCAAATTCCACAACGGGTATTGGTGAAGTGCTCAACTACAACGTTGCGCGGTACTTGAGCAGATATGTCAGCCTTAAGACCGAAAAGGCCAAGGGCTGTTATAATAAGTGGTAGGATATTTTTGTTCATGTATTTTTAGTAGTTTGGAATCTGAATCCTGACACATATTTTGGTAATCAATTGGCATAAAAAAAACCCAGCCGAATCGACTGGGTTTTTAATTTCGTTAAAACCTTTTCTAGTTAACTTTTCCAGAAAGCTCAGATCCTGCTTTGAACTTAACAACGTTCTTCGCTTTGATTTGAATTTCTTTTCCAGTTTGTGGGTTTCTACCAGTTCTAGCAGCTCTTCTTGAAACAGAGAAAGTTCCGAATCCTACCAAAATTACTTTTTCTCCTTTCTTTAACGCTCCAGAAGAAGTGTCTAAGAATGAGTTAAGTGCAGTTTGCGCTTGAGCTTTAGTGATGCCAGCATCGCCAGCAATTTGAGAGATTAACTCTGACTTGTTCATGATCTAAAATCTTTTTAGTGAAAATTTAAAAATATCAATAATACATAGCACAATCGGCTGTAACACGCGTAAACAGTGCCTTTCCCCGATTTGCTGAGCAATGTTAGTCAATTTCAATAATACCAATCAAGGAATTACCCTTTTTTGTGAATAATTCTAGCCGTTTTGTTAATAACTGCGGATTTTGGACAGCCTCAAGGCCAGTAATGATGTGGGTTTGCTCATAATATGACTTTCTTTTGGTCCATATTTCGGACAGTCTTTTCTCTATCTGATGAGCTTCTAATCCTAAAAACATCGGTCTAACTTGTTTATCAGAAATAATTTGCATGGCGATTAAACCAATAGAATTCTTAAGCAAGATACAGGTGCCACTTTGCAGCATTGAATTCATGTTGTTATCATGTGCAGGCGTGCCTCCCCCAGTTGCTAAAACCATATTTGGGTACTTGGCAATAACCTCTTGTAAACAGACTGATTCTATCTCCCGAAATGCTTCTTCACCATGTTGTTTAAAGTAGGTGTTGATTGAAGTGCCAGTCTTTTCTTCAATCCATTCGTCTAAGTCGACACACTTTATTTGGAGATGTGATGCAAGCTGTCTGGCAAAAGTTGATTTCCCTACGCCTGGTAGGCCGATGATAAATACCCTCATGCACTTAGTCTTATCCGTGGGTCTAAAACGGTATATAGGATGTCAACAACAAAGTTGATGAAAACAAATATGAAGGCGATAAAAACAATGCTACCCATAATAATAGGTAGGTCGCTGGTTTCTAAGGCATGGATGGTGATGCTACCAATCCCCTTCCAGTTGAATATTTTTTCGACAAAGAAAGCTCCTGCCAACAAAGAGGCAAACCAACCAGATACAGATGTCATTACGGGGTTTAGCGCACTTTTAAGCGCGTGCTTGAAGTAAACCTGTTTACGATTCAGTCCTTTGGCAATTGCCGTGCGTATGTAGTCCTTCGACAACGCATCCAACATGGCGTTTCTTGTCAATTGAGTAATGATAGACAACGGTCGAATGCCGAGTGCAAAAGCTGGAAGTAATATATTATGAAGCGCCAATTGTTTGCCAGCAAACGGATCTATCTCGTACAAGCTCCCAACCACATTTAAGCCAGTCCAGCCTCCCCAAAGGTGACCGAATATAAAACTGAAAATTATTGCGGAAAAGAACGAAGGAACAGAAATGCCTAAAGTGCTCACAAAAAGCAAACCTCTATCAATCCAGCTACCTTGTTTTACACTAGATAAAACACCGAAAAATAAGCCAAAAATACTGGCAAATACCATAGCTGCTAAAGCAAGAACGAGTGTGCCTAAGAATGCGTCAGCAAGAATTGTTTTAGTGGGTTGTCCTGTTTGGAAACTTCTTCTTAAGTACGGCGTTTTGATCACCACTTGTTTAGAACCTGCGTTAAACAGTACTGAATGACTTGACTCAACAACCCGGTCTTTTGCATAAATCGAAACAATTGAAAGGTCGTTAAGAAAAGCGACGTATTGCTCGCCTTTTGGTTGATCTAGTTTGAGTTCGGCCTTAATGGCATTTAGCGTAGCTTCATCCGTACGATCAGTAACTAGGATGTCTTCAGGATTCGGAAAAGAAAAACTAAAAAGCCAAAAAACAACCGATGCAACACTGAACAGAATCAGGATGGCATAGGCAATCTTTTTAAGTATGAATCGGATCATTCCGACTTCTTCAGAATTTTTTTGTACTTAGGTAAACGTGTTGCTGGCCATACTTTCTTGACCACCGATGTATCTGTGATTAGCAGTAAACCAGGATTAGATCGTATGATTGATTTTAGGTTGGTATTGTCACCGTAGTAGAAATCAAATTCTGAAATCTGATTGTCGTGTCTAAATGCTTCAACTGCTGCCTTTGGACTAGCAGTTAGTGCCCAAAACTCGTTACCATCTGCTGTCCATTTTTTTGCAATTTCTCTAGCCTCCTTAATGGCTTTTGGATTTGCTTCCGCAACATCATGGATTACCAACAACAATTTTTTCTCTTTAAGCCAAAAATCATCAATGTAGTTATTGTCCTGATCTGCATTGTAAAAAGCGAAATCATGTATTGGTGGTTCATACGCCTCTGCAATAAGTTTCTCTTCCACTATTGTATCGTATGCCCACTTAGCGTAATCAATTTTCGGTTCAAAAGACCTTTTGTCGCTGTCGTAAATAACATTCATGGTTGCTCCACTACCGTCTTTAGCTTTGTACAAATAAGTTGTTTGAATGTGGTCTGAAGCACGTTCACCTTCTGGTACTTGCATACCCGCTTTAATGTCTGTTCCTTCTGCGTAATGTAAGAAATCTACAACAGGTAAATACTGTTTGCAATACATGCTAAACCCTACAAGTAAAAGGGTCAATACGGTCAACACTTTTACGCCAAATGAATTAGAGAAAATGGGTTTGATATGCTTCCTGCCGGCGTAAAGTATTAGGATGAAGAGGCCTATGACCACATTCTTGTAAAAAGATTCTTCTGGATTCATTGGGAGTGCGTCGCCAAAGCATCCACAGTCTGTTACTTTATCGTAAATCCAAGAATACAAGGTTAGGAAACCAAAGAAAATGGTTGTTAAGATCAACATCCAGATTGTGAAGTTTCGCTGCCAACCAATCAATATGGCAAACCCTAGGATAGCCTCCAACCAGCTAACAAAAATGGCTATAAACAACGCATAATTGCGCAGCCAATTAAAGAAACCAACTGCCCACGAATCTGGCTTTACATATTCCATAATACCCGCCTCGCTTTGCGCTGTGGAGGGATTTCCTTCAACAGGGGCCAAACGCTCACGAAAGTCTACAATAGCGTTATCGTTTATATAGCTCTGTACTTGTATATCACCTATAACTGCTCCACTGTCAGAAATCAATTCATGCGTATATAGCAATGAACCACTATTGAAGACACTTACCGTCGATAAGAATACCGAGTCGCCGAATGTCCATGGAGATTGAGAAACCGTAATGCTGTAAACGCTGTCTTGTTTTCCAATGGCACGAATACTTTTTGTATTATTCCCGAGTATGGATATCGTCGTAGAGATAGAATCCTGTTCGGATTCAAGATCATCAGCAAATACGGTGAAATATTCGTCGAGTTTATAAGAAAAACCAGTAGGGTCGTTCAGTTTAATTAATCCAGAAAGGATAAAAAGTAGCCCAATTAAAATACGACTAAAGTGAACTATAAATCTCATGCGGCTTCCTCCATACGAATCAAAGCAAATATAGCATAGTTCATCATATCCTGGAAGTTCGCATCAAGGCCTTCCGAAACCAAAGTTTTTCCCTCATTGTCTTCGATTTGTCTGATGCGCAATAACTTCATAAGTATTAAATCCGTATACGTGCTTACCCGCATTTCTCTCCAGGCTTCGCCATAATCTTGATTCTTTTTAAGCATCAAGTCTTTTGTACTTGAGGTTATTTCAGTGTACCACTTAATTACTTGTTCCTGAGCGATGTCGTCTTCAAAATTGGTTTGATGGATCAATTGAATTAACGCCATCACACAGTAATTGTATATACCGATGTATTCATTATCCAAACTTTCACCAACAGCATTCTCGTTTGACACTTCGATACTTCTAATCCGTTTTGCTTTAATGAAAATTTGATCCGTAAGCGACTGTGGCCTTAATATGCGCCATGCCGTACCATAGTCAATCGTCTTTTTCTCAAAGATTTCTTTACACTTATTTAAAGCGTGATCGTACTGCTGTGACGTTTTATTGCTCAAGGTTTTCTTTTTTTGCAAAAATATACGCCTAATTCGTATAGCTATGCAATTGTATCCAGATAGTATAAACATTAAGGGCACATTATTCGATTTAACAACTCCCAAAGTGATGGGAATCTTAAATGCAACTGATAATTCATTTTACGATGGCGGTAAATTCCTACATAAGGATAAAGCATTGGAACACGCCGCTTTGATGCTGAAGGAAGGTGCAGACATTATTGATGTTGGAGGCGCAAGTTCTCGTCCAGGGGCAAAACCCGTTTCAAAGGAACAGGAACAGGATCGTGTACTCCCAATTATTGAGACCATCTCAACAGAGTTTCCGGAGGCAATCTTGTCGATCGATACCAATTGTGGCGAAACGGCGGCCTTTAGTATACAGTCAGGTGCACATATAGTCAACGACATTAGCGCTGGAGATGATGATTCAGCTATGCTCGAAACCGTTGGGCGGCTCAAAGTGCCTTACATTGCTATGCATAAACAAGGAACACCGCAAACCATGCAAGAAAATCCGCAATACGCAGATGTTGTCTCCGACATTGTGCAGTACTTCTTGCAAAAACTAGAAAAATTCAAACAACATGGCATACACGATGTGGTGTTAGACCCGGGATTTGGTTTTGGGAAAACGGTTGACCATAACTATGCACTGCTTAAAAATCTTCATGCATTACAAATATTGCTCAATGCGCCAATCCTGGTTGGCGTGTCTAGGAAGTCAATGATAAACAAAGTATTGCGCATCAAGCCAGATGAAGCATTAAACGGTACCACTGTTTTACATGCTTGGGCTCTGCAAAATGGTGCCAATGTTTTGCGTGTACACGATGTGCTTGAAGCAAAGCAAGCAATACGCTTGTTCAAAAACTATAATAACGCCTAATAAGGGACTATGGTGAAAAAGAAAAAAATGAAAGATTTGAGTGATTTAGGTGGCATGGTCTTTAGTACCGATCCTAACTACACACCTGAAGAAGAGGAGGTAAATGAAGAATCCGTAGATCCTTCTCAACAAACCTTATATGTTTCCTATGATAAAAAGCAGAGAAAAGGAAAAGTAGTCACATTGGTGGAAGGGTTTGAAGGGCCTGAATCCGAACTTATTGAACTTGGTAAACATCTCAAACAGCGCTGCGGAGCTGGGGGTTCTGTAAAAGACGGAGAAGTGATTGTACAAGGTAACTTTGTTACTAAAGTCATGGATATACTCCTTAAGAAAGGCTTTAATGTGAAGAAAAAAGGAGGTTAAAATTTGCTTTTGACATTAGAAGATTACCTTTGCACCCTCAAAAAATTGAAGTAAAACAATAAAAAAGAGATTTAATGAAAAATCATCCAATTATTGATCAAATCATCGACAATTCTAGTGAGGCGTATATAAACTTGACGCCTGATGAATTGATTGACCACGCATTAAAAAACAACGAAGGAAGGTTAACCTCTGATGGCGCTTTAGCGGCAGACACTGGTGAGTTTACAGGACGGTCTCCAAAGGACAAATTTGTTGTGGAAGACGACATTACACGAGATACCGTGTGGTGGGGTAGTATTAATCAACCAATTGCACCAGAGAAGTTTGACTCTCTACTAAGCAAGGTTGTTAATCACTACAAAGGAAAAAACATTTATGTACGAGATGCATATGCATGTGCTGACCCTACATACAGAATGAATATTGGCGTTGTAACAGAATCTGCTTACCAAAACTTATTCGCAAACAACTTATTTTTAAGACCTACGGCTGAAGAAGCAGCCAATCAAACTCCAGAATGGTTAGTAATTGCTGCACCAAGCTTTATGGCAGATGCAGCTGTAGACGGTACACGTCAACACAACTTTACCATTGTTAATTTCACACAAAAAATTATCTTAATTGGTGGTAGTGGATATACAGGTGAATTGAAAAAAGGAATTTTCTCTGTGTTGAACTACACGCTTCCACAAAACGAAGGTGTATTGTCAATGCATTGTTCTGCAAATATTGGAGAAGAAGGTGATACTTCTATCTTCTTTGGACTTTCAGGAACGGGTAAAACTACCTTGTCTGCAGATCCAAACAGAAAATTAATCGGTGACGATGAGCATGGATGGGCAGATAACTCTGTGTTCAACTTCGAAGGAGGTTGTTATGCAAAATGCATCGACTTAACCGAAGAAAAAGAACCTCAAATATGGAATGCCATTAAAAGAGGTGCATTGGTAGAAAACGTAAGATTCTTTGAAGGGTCTGACAAAGTGAACTACGAAGACGTATCTGTAACACAAAATACACGTGTTGCTTACCCAGTTCACCATATCGACAATATTGCTGAGCCATCAGTAGGAGGAAAGCCTAAAAATATCTTCTTCTTAACCGCTGATGCATTTGGTGTGTTACCTCCAATTTCTAAATTGACTCCTGGGCAAGCTGGATATCACTTTATTAGTGGTTATACGGCAAAAGTAGCAGGAACTGAAGCAGGCGTTGTAGATCCAGAAGCTACATTTAGTGCGTGTTTCGGCGCTGCATTTTTACCATTACACCCGGCTAAATATGCGTCTATGTTGGGCGACAAAATGCGTGCATCTAATGTGAACGTGTGGTTGGTCAACACAGGATGGAGTGGAGGACCTTTTGGCATTGGTAGCAGAATGAGTCTAAGCAATACACGTGCCATGATTACGGCCGCATTAACTGGCGAACTAGACAACGTTGATTACATCAATCACCCAGTGTTTGGATTGGCAATGCCAACTACTTGTCCTAACGTGCCAGACGAGGTGTTAAACCCTAGAAATACTTGGGCTGACAAAGAGAGCTATGACAAGAAAGCGAATCACTTAGCCGGATTGTTCAACAACAACTTCGAAGAATTTGAAGCTGGTTCGAATGATGAAATTAAGGCTGCTGCGCCAAAAGCTACATCGGTAGCTTAACGATATAACATCTATTGTGAAGGCCGTTTCCGTAAGGAAGCGGCCTTTTTTATGCTATTGAGCCTTTTTTTATCACGGTTTAAACGGTGTGTTTTGTCCAAGATCGAATGTGCTGAGTTATTCAATTATCTTAAAAATCAATGTGTTTACCGATAATTTCAAAGTGAGGGTTTCCTTTTCTGTGTTTGAAGTGTTAACCAATTTGAAAATCATACCTTTGCACCCCGAAAATAGAAATGAATGGATAAGAATTCGATCATTGGATATGTACTCATATTTGTAATTTTTGCAGGTTGGTTAGTATATAGTTCCAACAAGACAGAATTAGAACAACAGGCACAACAACAAGAACAATTGCGTCTTGATTCAATAGCACAAGCCAATAAAATTGATTCGCTTGAGCGTGTTGCGAGTCGACCGAAAGTTGCTGTAAACGCGGAAGCTTCGGTATCGACGGAAGCAAGTTTACCAATTGACTCAACACCTATTGTTGAAGAGAAACCTGAGGAGTTCTTCGGAATAAACAATAGTAAAATTGATATTCAATTGACCAGCAAAGGTGGGTCTGTCAACAAAGTAGTTTTGGCGGAGTATCAACGCGCGGATTCTACACCACTTGTGCTAATCGAGCCAGGTAGCAATAACTTTTCTTATACCATTCCACTTAAGTCTGGGATTGTAGAAACAAGTGAACTTGACTTCACGGTAAAGGAAAAGAGTAATGACCACATTACCTTGGAGCACAAATTTGCTACTGGTGGGTCTATCGAACAGATCTATACGTTAAGTGATGGATATCTCGTTGACTATGCATTTAGATTGGTTGATTTACAAGAGAACATTGCTAGAAAACACAATTCGTATTCTTTAGCATGGGATATGCGCCTACCACTTCAAGAACGCACACTTGATAACGAAAGACGTGTGTCTACAGTATATTATAAATACAAAAGTGAAGACGATCCTGATAACTTGTCTGAAACAAGTGATGATGATGACGACTTACAAGCGGGTATTCATTGGTTAGCTTTTAAGCAGCAATTTTTCATGTCTACGCTTATTTTTCCGGAAGGACTTGATGAATCAGGTACCACTATTTCGGTTGAAAAACCAGAAGATGCAGAATATGTGGGCGAAATGATGGCTGATTTGTCGTTGCCATATACGTTTGATAATGCCGACGAACATAAAATGCAATGGTACTTCGGACCAAACCATTACAAAACATTAAAAAATCTAGACCTAGGAATGGAGGGAACCATCCAGTTAGGGCACTGGACTTTCAGTTGGGTCAACAAAGCAGTTGTTATACCCGTGTTTCATTGGTTGTCAAAATCCATTAAAAGCTATGGTGTAATCATCTTGCTTTTAACGCTGATGATCAAGCTTGTACTGATTTTTCCTATGTACAAGAGTTACTTGTCTACGGCTAAAATGAAGCTATTGAAGCCTGAACTGGAAGAAATTAAGGAGAAGGCGAATGGTGACATGACCAAAGTGCAGCAGGAGCAAATGAAGCTGTATAAAAAAGTGGGTGTAAGTCCGTTTGGAGGTTGTTTGCCACAGTTGGTTCAACTGCCAATCCTGATTGCACTCTTTAGGTTCTTTCCGAGTAGTATCGAGCTTCGTCAGAAAAGCTTTTTATGGGCAGACGATTTAAGTACGTACGATAATTGGCTGAAGTTTGGATTTGATGTTCCGCTATTGGGTGACCACTTAAGTTTGTTTACCCTGTTAATGGCCGGTTCATCTTTGTTATATACCATTTATAACCAACAAAGTCAGGCAAGTATGAACAACCAAATGAAGTACATTATGTACTTAATGCCGGTTATGCTCTTGTTCTGGTTTAACAGCTACGCCGCTGGTTTAAGTTATTACTACTTCTTGGCAAACATGATAACGTTCGGTCAGAATTTCATATTTAGTAAATTCATTGTAGACGAGGATAAGATTCGTTTGCAAATGGAAGCCAATAAGAAGAAAAAAGTAACGGTTAAGCAGTCTCGTTTTCAAAAGAGATTAGAAGAAGCAGCTAAAAAAAGAGGGGTCGACCCTAAGAAACTTCGTCGTTAGACAACTTTTCTAGTTGTCTAAATTTTGACAACCAGACAGCGTTATCTAATGTTAACTTTTCGCCATTTCGGATATACCAAAATGAACGAACAGCGTCGTTAATGGGTATATTGGTGTATGCTTTGTCTCTTAAATAATGAACCAGTTTAAGCATCCTAAATCCATTCATCCATCTGAAAATGTTTTGATGATATAGCGCATCAGACTTAGATTGTTTGCGGATTTTTACTTCAGTAATTGAAAAACCTTCGTCATTTAAGAATGCCTGAATGTCTATTGGAATCAGCGATAGACTAATGCCGCTTTCTACATTACTATTATGTATACTGCGAACGAGCTGAGCTATTAGCCGATACACTTTTGGGTGATAGGTGTAATACGTTTTACAAATACTGTTGTTGTGCTTCTCAACGGCATGTCCGGTTCCAAAAGGTACACGGTCAGATGTACGTGCAGATGGGTAAACCGTACAAGTGTTAATCTCAAGTACGTTGCGGTAGGGGATGAGCTTATGCAAGAAGTAGAAGTCTTCTCCAGCTTTACGGAGATTCATTCCTCCGAATGCCTTATAAGCGGTTCCTCTAACTGCCATGGAAGAACCTATGGTTTGGTAAGCGTAAGGATATCCTGTAAAGCGAAGGCCTTGATAATGATAACGTAAAAACAGTTCGTAGTCTGTGATGGCCCCTTTTTCTGCTTCTTTATGTTCAAAATAGATGGTAGCAACATCGTGTTTTGGGTTGTTTCTAAACGCTTGTTCGATTGACGTTAAGTAATTAGGCGAGCACGTGCAATCGGCATCGTAACATATGAGTATTGACTCTTTTTTGTTAACGGATAGTTCGTAAGCCAAATCCATTCCGAGCTTTCGGGCATGACCTACACCAGCAATTTTTTTGGGTACATTTTCAACATGCTCACAGACAATTTGAAGCCATGGTGGTTTGGTTTTTTCCCATTCTTTTATGTTGAAAACAGAAGCTTTGTTGCGTTTAATTACATCTGCGGACGAATCTTCGCTCGCATTGACAACAACAATTATTGTAACCGGAGTGGGAGGGATGTCGCATTGCGCAATACTATTAATTGCGCCGATGACGTCAGGCTCATTGTAACATGGTATGACGACAAATAACTCCACGATGGAAAGGGTTTAAATGTAATTTGAAGGTTAAGGGTATAACCTTTTTCTTGTCCAAGCCGCATCTACTTTTTCGTAAGTTAGTCTGTCGTGTAAACGGCTTGCCCTGCCTTGCCAGAACTCAAAGCTTTTTGGACTAATGGCATAGCCACCCCAATGCGCTGGTCTTTCTATCGCATTACCCTCGTAATGCGCTTCCAGTGTTTTAAACTTATCTTCCAATGCGTGACGTGAGGTTAATTCGTCACTTTGGCTAGATGCTATCGCACCAATCTGACTTTCTTTTGGTCTAGAATAGAAATAGTCATCAGATTCCTTCGCTGCCACTTTAGATGCAATACCTTCTATACGCACTTGACGTTGTTGATCTCGCCAGAAAAACAAAATAGACACCTTGACGTTTTGTTCCAATGCTTTTCCTTTTGAACTCTGGTAGTTTGTGTAAAAAACAAAATCACCGTCTTTAACCTCTTTGAGCAAAACAACGCGCGTTTGTGGTTGATCGTTGTGCGATGTGCTTACAATCATGATGTTTGGCTCAGGTTCTGTCTCACTAGCTTCTGAAAACCACAGATTAAACAGGGCATATGGATCTTTCCCTGCGTGTTCTTCGACAAGTTCGAATTTGTTATAGTCTACGCGTTTGTCTTTTAAGTCCATGCTATCTTCTTCCAAAGTTCGGCATATTTGGCATGCGTCTACCCGGCTTCTGTTTATTGAAGCTCTTCATCATCTTACGCATTTCATCAAATTGCTTCATTAATTTATTCACTTCAGTGATGGAATTACCACTTCCATTGGCGATTCTTTTACGTCGAGAGCCGTCAATAATCTCTGGATTTTCTCTTTCCTGAACGGTCATAGATTTTATGATGGCTTCAACACCCTTAAACGAATCATCAGAAATGTCAACGTCTTTAATCGCTTTACCAACACCTGGAATCATGCCCATCAAATCTTTGATGTTACCCATCTTTTTGATTTGCTCCAATTGCTTTAGGAAATCATCAAAGTTAAATTGGTTTTTACGTATCTTCTTCTGGATTCTTTCCGCTTCTTCCTGGTCGTAGGAGTCTTGTGCTTTTTCGACAAGTGAAACAATGTCACCCATTCCAAGAATCCTGTTCGACATACGGTCTGGATGGAAAACAGACAGTGCGTCCATTTTTTCTCCGTTACTCACAAACTTTATAGGTTTGTTGACCACACTCTTGATAGAGAGCGCAGCACCACCACGTGTATCGCCGTCAAGTTTAGTCAGAACAACACCGTTGAAATCTAACACGTCGTTAAAGGCCTTTGCTGTGTTGACGGCGTCCTGTCCCGTCATGGAGTCTACAACAAAAAGAATCTCATTTGGGTTGACTGCTTTTTTAACATCCCCAATTTCTTTCATCATCACCTCATCGACACTTAAACGACCTGCAGTATCTATAATAACTACATTGTTTTGGTGAAGCTTGGCATGTTTTATCGCGTTTTTAGCAATTTCTACTGGGTTCTTATTGTCCTCTTCTGTGTAAACGTCAACCTGAACCTGTTCGCCTAAAACTTTCAATTGGTCTATTGCCGCTGGACGGTAAACGTCACCTGCGACCAATAACGGGTTACGGCCTTTACTTTTTAGGTATCGTGCAAACTTTCCTGAAAAAGTTGTTTTACCCGAACCTTGAAGACCAGCGATCAAGACAATTGCAGGAGATCCTGAAAGATTGACTTCTTCCGTTTTACCTCCAAGTAAGGCTGTCAACTCATCGTTAACAATTTTAGTCATCAACTGCCCAGGAGAAACGCTTGTTAAAACGTTTTGTCCTAAAGCCTCGTCTTTAATCCGGTTAGTGAAGTCTTTAGCTATTTTATAGTTTACATCGGCGTCTATGAGGGCACGACGTATTTCTTTCACCGTTTCTGCAACGTTGATTTCAGATATTTTGCCTTGACCTTTTAGGGTCTGAAAAGCTTTCTCTAACTTACTTGATAAATTATCGAACATGGATATACAAATTGAACTGCAAACATAGCAAATCCCATGTCAGTAAAACAACAAAAGGCCGCCTTTTCAGGCAGCCTTTCATACGATAAACGATTCGTTATCGCATTAGCCTAACAAGACCTTTTTTATCGTAAACAACTCTGTCCAATCCGCTAATACGGATGTGGTATAAATAACTTTCCATTTCACAATCTTTACCCTTATACGTTCCGTCCCATCCTGAATGCACTTCATTAGTCGCAAAAACTTCTTCACCCCATCGGTTATAGATTGTCATTTCATATTCTCTATATGTGCCGTCTTTTAGGAGATACATAAATTTAGGGGTAGGTTTAAAAACAGGGTTATGGTCATCTTCATTTGGACTAAATGCATTCGGTATCCAAACAAGTGAAGAGCCTATCAATTGAATTTCATTTGAAGTACTCTGAATACTTGAATCGAAAGACACTGCAATAATGCGGAACACATATTCTCCTTCGATGTCCATGTGCTCGTCTTTGTCTACGAAGGCTGTTTGTGATCCGGGTACCTGCGCGATAGTTGTAAAGACACCATCATTTTTTATTTGTATACGATAGTACTCAACGCCATCATCCCAGCGCTCATAAGCTGTCCAAGACAAATGACTCATGTCGTTCATGTAAGAACCTTCTAACAGCATTGGTAGACCGATGTTCCCAACCACACCAGTAACACGACAGTGGTCAATAGTTTGAACAGTATAGATATAATGCTCTTGTGAAACATCTAAGTCGGCATCTACAAAAGACAATCCGTTTGTTACTTTAGAATCAATCACTGCTGTTCCAGTTACATCGCGTTTGCAAACGAGATAATCTTTTGTATGTTGAAACAACGTTGAGTCCCAATGCACTTCAACGATATTGTTGTTGGTTACAGTGGCTACTTTCACATCCATTGGTATCTCGTTACGAATATAATCTGGTCGATTTCATTCTGTATTTGATTGAGAACGTAAACCATCATATTGGGCTTCAACACGATAAATATAGTCTTGATTACACATTAATGAGTCAGTAAAGTGAAGTGTTGTGCCGCTTACTGTACCCGCTTTTTCAAATGCTATCCCATCCGCACTGCGGAATATAACATACCTGTCTACCTTGACCCAACCGCTGTATGACGTCCAATCCAGGTTTAGAGCAAAAAGTCCTCCCTTAGTAACCGTTAAGATAACAGGGCAATGTGCCATGGATGGTGCGCCTATTTCGTCACATAGATTGGTATGTGTCATAGAAAAGCACCGTGCCAGTTTTATGTCGGTATAAGGAACAGTTGTTTGATTTTCTGCATTAGGTGTATTTTGATACACGATTTGCTTAGACTGGTTGTCTACAATTGTACTAAACTTAATGAAGTCAGGGTCTATGTCCTCCCACTGCACTACGATTTCTGAATTGTTTTTGATAGAAACCAATTTGATCTTTCCATCTGGGATTTCTTCAACACTTTTGATTGTAACCGTTGTGTCCACATCATGCGAACAGCCATTGTAATCCACTACTTTTAAATTCACATCGTTTCTTCCAGATTGGGAAAACACGTGAGAAAAGCTGGCGTGTGTTGTTGTGTCTGTATGGTTGTTTATCGTCCAGATGTAATCAATAATACCAATACGTGATAAAGGTTTTGCCGTAAACTCCGTTGGTTCATTTTTACACGGTAGAACGTCAATAACTACTTTGCTCACTGGATTGGCTTTAACCGTGATGTCAAAATGACTAGTGTCGGAACAGTTGTTTTGATTGGTAACAATTAACTGTAGCAGGTGCGATCCAGGAGCGGAAATTGAAGGACTTACCGAATTTTCCGTAGAGATTTCTACGTCATCTAAAAGCCAACTTCTTGAAGTAATGTTGAGGCTCTCGTCTGTTAATGCGACTTGAACAGGAGAACAGCCTTCAATTTCCTTATCCGATGGAATTGCTTTAGGGGTTTTTAGTACAAATACTGTATCACTGCTTTCTATTGCGGCAGCGCAACCCAAACTATCTTTTACATATAAACTTGGAATATATCGTTGAGACATTCCACTGTTTTGAACTGTGTATTCATGTGATTTGAATGACGTTGAATCTAGCGGAGTGTTGTCGTCATAATTGAGGTAATACTCTGCAGCATCAATGCTTTTGTTGACGAAATCCACTTGAAGGGGTTCGCAGCCAACGAAGTTTTTTATCTCGAAATCCGGCACTGGGCCAAATACCCGAATAGCGTCTTTTATAGTGATTTCATCGGAACATCCGAGGTAACTCTTTGATGTAAGCGTCACATCAAAACCTTTGTCGAATCCAGTGTTACGATGATATATGTTGGCGATAAAGGTATCTGTCGTTGTGATCAAGCTACCGTCTCCAAAATCCCAAAAAAAGGTATCCGCATTTTCACTTAGTGTGTTGAACTGGGCGTAAGCGGGTGCACAGAATAGGTGCGTATCAGCCATTTCGAAGGCACTTTTTACAACCACAGCACGTACAATTTTAGTTGCAGTGTCAAAGCATTCATTTCTTTTTGAAGCAATTAAGTTGATTTCATACCAAGCATCATCTTTCATGATTAATCGGTTGGGTCTTACAGACTGACGTAAGGTGTATTTCCCTGTAGAGTTAATGTCCCACTTATAGGATGTCGCATTTAAACTTGATGTGTTGTTTAATGGAATTGAATCCATCGCGCAAAGAGAGTCATTCGGGATAGAGAAGTCAGCCTTAACACCTGCTGTAATGACTTGTGAGTACGTTTGAAATTGACAGTCCGTGCTATTTAAAATGTTGACATGAATGCGGTACGTACCTCTGTCATTAAATGTAAATTCTGGTGTACTTGTTGAAGCGCCAACGATATCAACATTTGTGCTTGGAGAAGCGTACCATGCGTATTGTAAGGTGTCAACTGGGTTTCCAAAATGTTCGTTAAGGTTTATATTAAATGTTGGTTTTACATCAAAAGGAAGGCATCCGTCATGTTGATCCAACACGACCGAACCACCAACTCCGTTTACATGCAGTGAGGCAGGTTTGCTGATGGAATCTTTACAACCTTTACTAATTTGGTGGTTGTATTGCACAGAATAGGCACCAGGCGTTTGAAGCTTAATACGTTGATTCTTGCCAGTATCAATGGCTATGCTATGGGTCTCGCCGGTAGCATCGTGTTCCAACTTCCAAGAATGTAGGAATGGCGCGAACGCTGGTGTTGTTTTAGCCTGCAATTCGGCCTCATCACCAGAGCATATAGTAGAATCAGCTATTGCGAATGATTTAACAGGTTCAATGATGTGAATGAAGTTCTTTTTTGGTAATGAGTCTATGCAACCAATTAAGTTTCCTGCATACAGCGTCACATTGTAAAAACCGGGTTTTGAAAATGATTGCTCAATGTTTCTTCCTTCTCCTTTGTTATAGATTGTTTTTCCGTCTAGATCGTACACAATCCAATAGAACGAATCAGGTGAAATGTAAGAACTTGGTGGTGTAATACTGGTCAATTCGATGGTTTGATCAACACAGCCAATACGCTCTTCACTAGTCATGGTTGGCCGTATTGAATCTACTCGAATGAATTGTCTAACATCCAAGGTGTCTTTACAACCATACTGGTCTTTAGCAATCAATTCCACGGAATACCTGCCCCACTTAGGTGAGAGATAGTTGATAGTGCTGTCAGTTGAGCTGTATAGTGTTTTTCCGTTGTCTCCACTTACTGACCATTTATAGGTCAACGGCGTGTTTTCATACGAAGTACTCGTGTTTTTTATATGCGTCAGATGAGGTGTGTAGCAATGGTAATTGTCTAAGCTCGTAAAGTCTGATTCTAGCGTTTTTACTTTAATTCCTTCATCTATAGAAATTCTTGAAAAACAACCAGCGTAATTGAGCAATAAGGCTACGTCGTATTCGCCAGGTGCGTTGTATTTTACAGTCAATTCGGTGTCGGAATGATGTGATGTGTCTGGTGTTCCATCCAAATACCAAATATATTCAGCGTCCTTAACAGGGTTTGTCACAGCCACGGTTGTGCTGTTTTTCATGCACAAAATAGAGTCCGTAATGGCCAAATCGATTTGAATTGAATCCCCAAAATTGAGGTAGTTCTCTTTTTTGACAACGTGTGTGCATTTGTTTTCTGTTAGTACACTAAAGCTTACGTCATAACCTCCAGGAACCACATATCTTACAATTGGTGGCACCAAACCGGTTGTGAATGATTTGTTAGATCCAGGGAGATACCATTCTGTGTTGGTAACCTTTTCACCATTGGCATCAACCATTGCTGCGAGTTGAACCTGCTTTGTAACGCATCCTGAAGTGTTGTCTCCTACAAAATCAATGGCAACATCTGGATGTACGATAGCAACATCCTTAAATTCTTTTACATCTCTACAACCAAATGAATCAGTAACAACAAGATTTACATCTTTAGATCCGATCGTTTTGAATTTGTGTATTAACGTATTGCTGGCATTAAAGTAATTGGTTCCGTCTACCACCCAGCTAATTTTTTGGGTGTTGGGAGTGGTATTAACTAAAGTAACCGTATCAGGGCCATCACATAATTTACGTCTTGATATCGTATAACTTAGTTCAGGTTTTCCTAAAATTTCGGTGATATTTTTTTCTGCGACTGTACATGTCAACCCACTTGGGAAAGTTACCTTGACTTCCACATCTACTACCTGAGGGGTCAAGAAAAACTCATAAACTGTATCGGTGTTTGAAACAAATCCATTGCCAAAATCCCATACGTATTTTGAGCCTGCTGGAGCGCCTGAAACGTGAAAAATTACAATACCTGGAGCGCATTGGATTTTCTTGTCAACCGAAATTTTTAAATTGGAGCACTGCGAAAATGCAGCTAGCGGCAGAAACACCGCAATAAGCGTAGTAGTCAATAATTTTCTCATCCGTCGCTGACCGTTTTAGTAGTAGTAGTCGCATTGTCAGCAGTACAGAGGAAAGGAAAATATGCGATATCAACAAATTGTTAACATAATTTCGGGGTATTTTCTTGTCGAATTGAGTCAATTCTGTGGGTGAAAAAGCCTAGTACTGTTGCTATTTATAGTAATTTCGTGCCAGATTATATTTTATGAGAATTTCGGTTTCAATATTCGCTGTTTGTCTTGCATTGGTTGCATGTAATTCAAATCCAGGTACAAACAATAAGTCATCATTTGAGTCAAACTTAGATCTTTATGAAAGGTCTCTAGCCCTAACCGACTATGGTACTGCTTTGGTTGCGCTCAACATGATGTTGCTTGAAGATTCTACCAATATGGAGTATACAGACTCGCTTGCACGATTGTACATGCGCAGTGGAAACTTCGATGCTGGTTTATCGCTTGGTAAGCGCGTAATGGCAGAAGATGAGAAGAACTACTCTCTTATGGAATTAATGGCCACGGCCTATGAGTACAAAGGAGATCCGCCTAATTTGACAAAGTCGTATAGAAATTATAAAAAGCTTTACGAGGAAGTTGGCGGGACAAAATACCTATTAAAAATGGCTCAGGTGGGTATGTTGCAAGGTAGTTTTGACGCTGCAAAAAAGAAGCTTGAGGAAGTTGTTGCTAGCCCAGATGTAGCGTACATAGAGAGTCCTAAAAGTGACGGAGGTATTCAAATGATTAATGTAAAAGCTGGCGCATATATGTTGTTGGCAAATTACTATTTCAATGAGGGTAATGAAAAAGAAGGAGTGAAGAGCTTGGAACAAGCACTTAAAGTTGAGCCAGAATATGAAGCAGCTAGATTAATGGTTCAAAGGCTTCAACAATACCAACAGCAACAAGCCAGTATGGGGCAGCAACAAGCGTATCAACAACAGCTCAAAGCGGAGCAGGACAAAGCACGAAAATTGGCGGAATACAAACGCAAAGAAGCTGAGTTCATGAAGAACAAGAAAAAATAAGCTACGGCTTTTTAGGAGCCCATTCTATTTCTTCAGTTTGGGTTAACTGAGTCATGGTTCTGGCAAATGTGAATAGATAGTCAGACAAACGGTTTAAGTACGTAATTATTTCTGGACGTATTTCAATCGCCTTAGATAGTGTTACACAACTTCGTTCCGCACGTCTGCACACTGTACGTGCAACATGCGCCGTACTATTTGCCGTGGAACCACCCGGAAGAACAAATGATTTTAAAGCTGGCAGAAGCGCTGTTTGAGCGTCTATCCAAGATTCAAGCATCACAACCTCATCTTCACCGACAGCCTGTAGTTTAAGTTTGTCAAATACATCTGGCATTGAGGCCAGCTCTGAACCAACAGTGAACAAGGTGTTTTGAATTGATCGCAGTTCGTCAACCAAGCTTGAATCGTCTGTTTGACATGACAATAACCCTATAAAGCTGTTTAATTCATCTACTGTGCCATACGCGATTATGCGCAAGTCATCCTTGTCAACGTTTTGTTGACCTAATATCGAGGTCTTGCCTAAATCTCCTTTTTTGGTGTAAACTTTCACTCTACTTCTTTATAACTTTTGGGACTCTAAAATAATCTGAGTCTGCATCAGGGGCATTTTTAAGCGCGTCTGACTTATTTAAAGAAGGTTTAACAACGTCTGGTCGTAAATGGTTTGTTCTGTCTGACATATAAACTAAAGGTTCTACACCTTCAGTATCTAATTCATTGAGTTTTTCGCAGAAATTAAGAATTTGCCCCAACTCACTTTTAATCTTGTCCTTGTCCTCACTTTTGAAGGACAACTTGGCCAAATGAGACAGTTCTTTTATTTTTTGATCAGTGATTTCCATTACTATGCGACAAAGTTAAGGCTATCAATTTGTTTTTGAATGATTTCACGTGTGTTCGACATAAGGACGTTTAAATCCGTTTGGTTTAAGTGAGTTGTATCGATAGGTTTATGCACGTGAACGCGCATCTTGCCTGGGGTACCACCACTCTGAAACCCTCCTTGAGGTAGTCGTTTCCAGTTGTCAATCATAGATACAGGAACGATTTTAACATTATGCTCAATGGCCAATCGGAATGCGCCTGATTTAAACTTGACCATTTGGGGCACTTGATTGGCTATCCCCCCCTCAGGAAATATGCCCAAGCTATCACCATTTACAATGGCTTGTTCGGCTAATTGGTATGCCGTTACAGAATCTCTTACACTTTTTCTGTTTACAGCAATGTCTACGGTCCTGAAGAAAATTCCAAACAAAGGAATTTCTCCTAATTCTTTTTTTGCCAGAAATCGGAAATATGCATTAATCTGAACATTAAGACTTAAAATATCCAAGTAACTGAAATGGTTAGCAACAAAAATGTATTGATCCTTTCGGTTTAATGGTTCTTCGTATGTCGTGCGTGGCATCAATCCGCTAAAAAACATGATAATTCTGCCCCAAATAGCGCGTAATTTATGGGCATGTTTGTAGTTTTTTTTGTCCCTTAGTAACAGAACGAAGAACGGATATAAAATAATGAATAGGAGTAGGAACCAGATGAAGAAATATACGGCCCAGATGTATCTAAGTACCAGCCGCATGGTGTTAATCAATTTCGTTTTCTAGATACGTTTTGAGTTTATGCGCTTGCTGATCAACAAAACTGCGCAGTTTTGGCTCAGCCATCATTTTCATAAACATGTTCAAGTCAGCATTTATCTTACCCACTACGTTAGCTTGCTCACCATTATCGGTAATATGCCATTCAATGTTAAATGAGAAAGGAAGCTTACCTTTAGGTTTAAGTCGTATCAATGAAGCTTGAACTTGCTCTTCGATGGTAATATTGAACTGACCTAAGCCCTTTAAGCTTAATTCGGCTTTTTCTTTTGTAGCATTAAAATCGGACACATCACCCGATGGCATCAAGTTTTCATAATTCCGTAAGTCGCTCAAAAAGTCGTACACCTTTTGGGCGTCGCGATTAATAGAAAGATTGTCGCTTTGAATTTCTGTCATTATCCGGCTAAGCTATTTCTGTCTGCAATAAAACCTGCAAAAAATGCCGTAAATACAGCTCCAATGACGAGATACATGCCCAAGTCAAATATGGTATGGTGCTTTATTGTGAATTTTGCATTGATTTGTTCTCTGGCTTCTTCGGTTCGAGCCAACTCTTCTGGATTGTCTTTATTCGCCTCTTTCCAGCCTTCGAAATAGTACGTTTTGGCTTCATTAAAGAAAGAGCCATCTGGGTACTGCATGATGGAATAACCTATGCCAGAAACCGCAGAACAAACGATCGCAATCATTAGTCCACTAAACGATGTTCTTACAAAACTAATCCGACCTTGAAGCTTGCGTATCAATATCACTGCAAAAACAATGCAGCCGATTAAAGCTAAAATTTTTCCGAACACGACACCAAAAGACTTGTCGAATCCCAAAGCTCCACTAAACAAAAGGTATTCAAGCGTTGCTGATGCTAGTCCAGCAATACCACCGAATATGAGGTAATACTTACTCATAGTATAGAATCAAAAAGAATTAAGCGTCGTTTTTATCTTCTCGCTCACGTTGGAACTCTTCAAAGTCGTACTCTGGCATTAGTTCCGATTTTACGTGATTTACAGTTGCCGTGAATGCATCCATAAATTTATTGAAATCTTCTTTGTATAAAAAGATCTTATGTTTTACAAAATTACCATCCTCAAAGCGTTTTTTACTCTCGGTAATGGTAATATAGTAATCGTTTCCTTTCGTTGTTTTTACGTCAAAGAAATACGTCCTTTTCCCTGCTCTAACACGTTTTGAAAATACTTCGCGATTATCGTCCATCTCAGTCTTTCTTGTACAATCCTTTTAACACATCAAAAAAAGCGAATATTCTTGGGTTTCACAAGTAAAAGATTAACAGGTGAACCTACGAAACAGGTTGATTCTGAGCATTTTGAGTTTTGACCATTTCGGAAAACAGTCCGTTTTGAACCAACAATTGGCTCGGAGCACCTTGTTCAACGATTCGCCCTTCATCCAAAACAAGGATAAAATCGGCATCTTCCACAGTCGAAACTCTATGAGAAATGAGCACAACCGTTTTGTTTTTTCCAAAGGCTTTAAGGTTTTGTTTTATGCTTCGCTCTGTGTGTGTATCTACCGCAGAGAGCGAATCATCTAAGATCAGAATTTCTGGGTCACGAATTAATGCGCGAGCAATAGCTACACGCTGCTTTTGGCCACCGCTTAGCGTAATTCCTCGTTCACCCAGTACTGTATCCAGTTTATTGGTGAATCCTTGGATGTCGTCCCATACGTCGGTTAATTTGGTTATAGACTCAATATCGGATTCCGTTTTCTCCGTCTCCGAACCAAAAAGAATATTATCTCGTATTGATTCAGAGAATAAAAATATGTCTTGTGGGACATAACCAAACAACGACCGATATGCAGGCAGACTTAAGTCGTTCACATTGTTGCCGTCAATGGAAATTGTACCTTCATTCGGACTATATAACCGCATAAGTAAAGAAGCTAGTGTCGACTTGCCACTTCCTGTGGTACCAATAATGCCTATGGTTTGGCCTTTTTCGATTGTAAAATCTAGGTTTGACAGAACGGTCGTGTTGTCGTAGGAGAAAGAAACGTTTTTGAATTCAATGGCCTTGTCAAAATCAAAAGAGTCAATACCAATCCGATTCTCCGGAGTTTCCTCTAAAAAGTGGTTGATTCGTTCTTGAGAAGCCGACGCACGTTGAATGATGCTTGTTACCCATCCTAACGAGGCAACAGGCCAAGTCAGCATATTCACATAGATCACATACTCGGCAATGTTTCCGAAAGAAAATGTACCGGCGATAACTTGTTTGCCTCCAAAGTAGATCGTGATAATGACACTTAATCCGACCAACATCATCGTAAGTGGAAAGAACAAAGCGTTTACCTGAACCAGACGCATGTACTGACGTTTGTAATCGTCGCTTTGATTTTGGAACTTGTTTGTGAAATGATGTTCTGATGCAAATGACTTAAGCACTCTGATGCCTGAAAAGGATTCCTGAACGAAGGTCGTAATGCCAGATAATTTGGCTTGCAACACGCTGCTTCGCTTGTTTATAATTTCACTGACATAGTAAATTGAGACAGACAAAATGGGTAGCGGTATGAGTACATACAGGGTTATTGTAGGATTGATGGATACCATCACAGAAATTACCAAAATAAACAAGGCAATTAGATTAATGGTATACATAACCGCAGGACCTAAATACATGCGCACCTGGCTTACATCTTCACTGATTCTGTTCATCAAATCACCTGTGTAGTTTTTGCTATAAAAAGACGCACCGAGCTTTTGATATTGCTCAAAAATCTCGTTTTTTAAATCGAACTCAATATATCGAGACATCACAATAACGGTTTGACGCATGAAATACATAAATATGCCCTTTACAATTGCGCTAGCTAAAACTAGGCCACCAAAAAATAAGGCCATGGTCGATATTTCTTTTAGAATAACCTCTTGAGAAATGTTTAATACTTGGTACAACTTGACATTTGCAATCATACTATCGATTGCTGTACGCACTATAGGTGCAATCAAGATGGCAAAAATATTTGAACAGACGATGAAAAGCACACCTAACCCTAGGTAAACACTGTATTTCCGGAAGTATTTGTTTAAATAAAAAAGGGGTTTCAAATCCAGATGTTTTGAGTTAAAAAAAGCCTAATTTCGCAGCGGCAAATTTAAGCCGATATTCACAATCAAAAAGGACATTATATGACTGAGGTATCACAAGTAAAAAACGCTCTATCTTCAAATTTGTTTTCACATCTTACCGAACACGACCACGAACAAATATTAGTATGTAATGATAACAATACTGGTTTAAAAGCCATTATTGCTATTCATAATACTGTTTTAGGTCCTGGATTAGGGGGTACACGGATGTGGAGTTACAATAATGAGTCAGAAGCGATGCGTGATGTTTTACGATTAAGTCGGGGTATGACTTATAAAGCGAGTATTTCAGGGTTAAATCTTGGTGGCGCAAAAGCAGTTATCATAGGAGATTCGAAAACTCAGAAGAGTGAAGCATTAATGAGAAAGTTTGGACGCTTTGTTAACAACCTAGCAGGAAAGTACATTACTGCGGAAGACGTTGGAACAACCACCCAAGACATGGAATATGTAAACATGGAAACTGACAATGTAGTTGGTTTGCCTGAAAGTAGAGGCGGTGGAGGAGATCCATCACCGGTCACGGCATACGGTGTATATGTGGGGATGAAATCTGCAGCGAAGAAACGTTGGGGAAGTGATAGCTTGTCTGGTAAAAAAGTGGCTGTTATGGGTATTGGTAAAGTAGGGATGCACCTTTTGGAATATATGCACAAAGAGGGCGCAAAATTTTATGTTTCGGATATGAATGATGCGGCTTTAAAAGAAGCAGCTTCAAGATTCGGTGCGAGCATTGTTGCCAACGATGATATCTACGATACAGACGCTGAGATTTTTGCACCTTGTGCACTTGGCGGTATCATAAACACCGATACAATCAATCGATTAAAATGTGAAGTAATTGCTGGTGCAGCAAATAACCAGTTGGATAATGAAGATGTACACGGCGATATGCTTGTTAAAAAAGGTATCGTATATGCCCCTGATTTCTTAATCAACGCAGGTGGTTTGATCAATGTGTATAGCGAGTGGACTGGATATAACCGAGAGAATGCACTTAGAGATACAGAACGCATATACGACACGTTAGATTCGATATTTAGGGTATCTGAAGAAACGGAGATGCACACACAAGCTGCAGCTACGCATTTAGCTCAAAAACGAATAACAGATATTATGCACGTTCAGTCTAAGATATAATTTAGACCATAAAGCAAAAAAAGTCTCCATGATTTCATGGAGACTTTTTTTATGCAAGTTCTTTTATTGTTTACTCTATGGCCAATTCAGCTTTCTTGTCAAGCTCTTCGTAGATAGAGTTGTTGCTTATAAACTCAGGAATCATTTCCTTCATACTGGTAACAATTAACCTGTTGGTTAATTTGTCTTTGTTTTTTCGCATTCCCTCAATGACCTCTTCAATTTCATTGAAATCAGACTTGTGCACCTTGGCCACCATGATTTTCGGATGGTGTGTGCCAATGGTCTGTTCTTTTTGGTTTAGCAATTCTTCTGTAAGCTTCTCTCCGGGTCTTAAACCAGTAAATACGATTTCAATGTCCTTGCCTTCTTGGAACCCAGAAAGTTTTATCATTTTCCTGGCCAAATCAACGATTCGAACAGATTGACCCATGTCAAAAATATAAATCTCACCACCGTTACCCATTGAGCCAGCTTCCAGAACCAATTGACACGCTTCTGGAATGGTCATAAAATAACGTGTAATGTCAGGATGTGTTACGGTTATCGGCCCACCGTCTTCAATTTGTTGTTTGAATCTTGGTATTACCGATCCGTTTGATCCCAATACATTGCCAAATCGAGTGGTGATGAATTTTGTATGGGTGTTGTGTTTAATGTCAAGAATATTATTGAGAGACTGCACATATATTTCAGCCATCCGTTTGCTTGCGCCCATAATATTTGTTGGGTTAACAGCCTTGTCGGTAGATACAAAAACGAACTTCTCAGCATTATATTCAACGGCCATATTGGCCAATATACGTGTACCAAATACGTTAGTGTTAACCGCTTCATACGGGTTGTCTTCCATCAACGGTACGTGCTTATAAGCAGCAGCATGAAATATAATATCTGGCTTAAATGCTTTAAATAACATACGCATTCTGCCTTCGTTGGCCACATCACCAATCATCACTTCAACATTTGGTTTGTTGATTTTATACTCTAACTCATACAGCGGTGTTTCAGCTTGGTCTAATAATACCAGATACTTTGGGTTGTATTCTTTACACTGCTGCGCAATTTCACTTCCAATGGATCCAGCTGCTCCTGTTACAAAAACTACTTTGCCTTTAAGTGCATTGCGTATGTTTTTATTTTCAAGATCTATGGGTTCTCGTCCTAAGAGGTCGGATACGTTTACGTTCTTGATTTGATTAAATGTAAACTCACCATTAATCCATTTGTCGATAGGAGGAACATTCTTAATCACCAAGTTGTGCTGCAGCCCCATTTCAATCACTTTTTTCTTCTTATAGCCAGCTATTTCAGGAATCGCGATAATCAATTCTTTCGGTTGAAATTTCTCTATGACAAAATCAAATTTTTTATTGAAGTTATAAATACTTACGCCTTCCGCCGACTTGCCTGATAATTGACGGTTATCGTCTAAGAATGCCACCACTCTGAATTGAGAAGACATGTCCGCTTCTATAGACCGCTTGGCCATCAAACCGGTATGCCCCGCACCATAGATAATGATGTTTTGTATGTTGTTATGTTGAATTCTATTAAATCTTCGATATATAAGCTTATATCCAATCCGCAAACTTGTTAGGGCAACCAAACATATAAGGTAGTCCATGATAATGATGGACCTTCTGGCCACAATTAATAAGTCATGTTGCGATTGCATATAACGTCTAATAATCACAAAAGCGAACGTGCTTATGGTCATCGCAATGAAAATACGTGTTGCATCTTGAATACTTGTGTACTTAACAATGCCTTTGTATGACCTGGTCACTACAATTGCCAACGCTTTTAAAAGCAACATCATCATGAGCGGCATTAAAAGCTCATCCATGGTGAATGTTTCGAATTGTAGATTTCGGATTATGGAGTAAGAAAAAACAAATGATATAGCAACAACTACTAGGTCTATATTGAACACAACCCACCTAGGCGTGTGGCGGATAAAGATCCTCCGTAAATAGTCAAAAATCATCTCAGTGTTGTTTTAGTCTTGACAAAAATATATGAATTATTTCGTAATGACCCTAATTTGAAGGTATGATAATGTTAATAACAGGTAATAATGTGCACTTTTAATCCACAAAATAAATCGTTGAATTGGCGTGTAATAGTCAGGTTTGCAGTTATTTGACTACGGTCACTGTTCCTTTGCGGTGGTGTACGGATCTGTCCCATCCGGTATACCTAATTTTGTAGATGTATACCGTGTTTGAGGCTTGTTTTTCCTGATAAAATCCGTCCCAGTCCGATTTTACGTTATTTGAGTCATATACTTTTTCACCCCACCGATTGTATACCTGAACCTCATATTCTTTGACAAAGACAGGTACAATACCCCATAATTCATTTAGGTTGTCGCCGTTTGGCGTGAACGCATTTGGAACATGCAAAAGCGGTGGTTGAATGAGGTAAATTTTGTTTGATTGACTTTCTGCATCGTATCCGCCGCCATTCTCCATTCCTGTTACGCGATACCAATATCCGCCCCAACAATAATTAAACGATGTGTCTTTATAATATCTATCATCATAGGCGGTGGCAACAATCGGGCGCAACGACCCTGTGTCAACGCTTCTTGACAAGACGTATTCATTTACACCTGCGGGCCAATCTTTATACTCGTTCCACCATAGTTGATGTTCAAACGGCTCACTAATGCCTTCTAAAACAATTGTACAGCCAATGTTACTGTGCTTACTGCGGTGGCCGCAATTGTCATTGACAACGATGGCATAGCAGTACGATTGATTGTTTACGTCTACGTTCTTGTCTATAAAGAAAGTGTCGTACAATTCATACGTAGATGCATAATATTCAAACACTTCTTTGTTGTCATTTTTCTTTCGGTAAATGTCGTAATAGCCAAAATCCGTTTCGTTACTGTGCAACCAATGAACGCTTACTTCGTTGTCGTCTGTCACCGTTGCTGTTACAACGTAGGTTACCTCAATAGGGAATTCAAATTCTTTTGTTGTCGATACGATGTAACTCTTGTCTCCGTCTTTGTCGCATAAATTGGTTACAACCAAAAAGTATTCGTAGTTCGTTCGTTTTGGATTTGTAACGTCATTATCTGTATAGCTAGCCCCATTTATGGTTTTGTATTCACCCAGAACAGATGTGTCGCCACTTGGGGATACTTTATATAAGGTAGTATGACTGAAGTATTTTGAGTACGGAATCGGATCCCAATTCAATTTGACCGCATCATCGCCAATAAAATTAAGACAAATAGTCTTAGGTGGGTCAAGTACTGGTGGTGGGGTAATCACAAATCGAATGGTGGCTTGACTATCCAATACGCCCGGACATCCTTGATCAATTACATAGACCAACATTTCGAGTGTGTCGCCCACATCGTCACAACCTGCGGTGACCTTTATGTTTTGTGTCCAATTCTCAAGTGCTTTAGAATATGGCTTGTATGCCACCATATTTGGCACAGTAGGAACGTCGGGTGTAACTGTTACAAAAAGACTATCATCATCCGGATCAAATATGCTATACAAAAATGAAAAAGTATCTAAGGCGCCAAAGGTGAAAAGCGTATCAGTTAATTGAGGCTTTCGATTTAAATTACCAAAGGCAATCTTGAATGCAGCGTTACTACATCGTGGACTTACGTTTTTCTCGGCATAAGCACCAGTTGTGGTTGGAAAGTCGCTAATGGCATGTTGCCAATTTGTTTCAGGGCAACTTGCACAGACAGATTGGTATATCACACCTTTTTTATCAAAACGGCTTGTACCACCATCCACGTGATCGTTAGTCTGACTGCCACCAAAGTAGGTTCCATACAAAAGTTCTTTAGCATTTTTGGATAACACCATTAAGTAGAAATCACTGCCATCTGTGGTTTTTTGGTAAGCGTCAGGAGTAATAGGCAGGTTGGATGTACTACTAAAAGATTTTGTGCTGGTTTCTCCTCCCCAACCCGACACAAATATTTTTCGACATTCATCTACCAAAAAGGCGTTGATTGTTATGTCAGGAGATGTTTTGCCAGTACCGAAAACAGTCGAAAACTCTACCTTGTCTAATGCGTCATCAAACTTTGTGATGAACTGCCCGCTGCCTGGATCACTGTAAACATTTCCAGAGACAGGCATTTGACCCATGCTCTGTCCGACAACGTAAATCTTATTTTCAAAATCAATGTCTAACGAGAAAATCTGATCATACTTACTCGTTCCCCAATAACCAATTTTGGTTAAACTAAAGTTGGCTGGATTTAACATCGCTATAAAACCATCAGAAATTCCGCCTTTGGCTCTTGTGCCTATTTGTGCAGTTGCTTTAGGTAAATTGTCGCTTTTTGTTCCTCCAGATGCATATACGATGCCACTCGAATCAAGATCCACGGTGTACAGGGCATCGCCATCTGTCCCACCCAAATAGGTGCCCCATAACATCTCAGAAAGGTCGGGATTCATCATAATAAACAACCCATCTTGTCGGCCATTACGCTGTGATTGGAAAGCATTTTTTAATGGGAAGTCATCTGAACTCGTACAGGTAGATGCATAGATGATGTCATTGGAATCAACAATAACCTCGCCTCTATGGTTGTCTGCATAAAAGAAGTTTAAAACGGGTTCTTCGTTTTGACCATCAACGTCACTTCCGCCCAAAAATGTAGAACCAATTAGTGCTGTTCCACCTGCATTGAATTTGGTAAAAATGATGTCGCTTATCCCGTTGTTGAATTTTTGAAAAGCGGATAATGAAGTAGGGTAGTTGAGTGAATACGTTGTGCCGAAAACAATCAAGTTGGAATTCTTGTCTACAACGATACTATGTGGGTACTCATTATGTGCACCGCCAATGTACGTGGCATATATCAAAGTGCTCCCGTCAGGACTATACTTGCTCAATGTAATGTCACACGGAAACATATAACCACCGAATCTATCTTTGCTGGATCCGCCTCCATACGTCCTACTAAATGCCCCTGGAGTTGTGGGGTAAAATCCGTTACGGTTGAAATCGTAATCCGGTGCTGTAGCAATACCTCCTGAGTATAAGCTTCCTGCCGAATCGTACGTTGCGGTAAAACCAAAATTATCTACACTGTTGCCTGCATAGGTCGCAAAAACGACTTCTGGATCAATAATGATATTGTCTAATTGCGAAGTGTTCAATACCTCAAATTTGATTAAGCCATTGACGATTTTATACTGGACCGAAACTTCATTTTTTTCAGAACCGTCAATTGTGAAACTTACGGGTATATGGTCAACCAAATTGCCAAGGCTTGTGCTAATTTTCAGGGAATCAGCAAAAACCTGCACACTATCCACGTCATTGTATCTCAAACGAATGTCGTTTAGGTTTCCACCCGATTTTACATGAAAGTCATATTTCAATCCAGTGCCTTTGCCATGCACGATTAAGTCGATGTTGTCATACAGATTTACATAACGCACAACACCAAAATCCCGCACGTTTGAAGCCCAAGAAGACTTATCGTCACCATGGAAATAGTTGAGATAATAATTACTTACCATCTCTCCTTGTGGTTTTACATCACTGTTTGCTCCGACAAACTCCAACTCAAAATGATGATAGTTTACAGTAATTGGTTTCTCGGCTGATTTGAAAAGTCTTTTTTCAGCGTGATGTGGGTGATCCACGACCTTTGCCCAGGCACGTGCATCGTATTGTAGAATTGAAATACTTTGATTCTTTAGGTAGATGACCGCTCCATTCGTTTGTTTTTTAAAACGAACTTCTGGATTCCATTGCCCTTTATTTTCTGTAAGGTATCGTTGCCCGAAAACGCTTTGGGGAAAGCAAAGTAGGACTACCGTCCACAATGCAAGGTGCACTATTCCATTTAGAACTATTTTCAAACCTAGTTTATCAAAGATAACGTAAGCCCTGCTAACGAACTTACATGGTCTAATAATATGACGAATAAGTGAGCGGTTTCGTTGCCTCGCTAGTATCCAATGGGGTCAAAGTCCATAACCTTGACTATGTAAGAATAGCGTCGACCATTTGGTATGGTCACGGTAACATTCACTTTGGTGTCGGAAGTGATGGTTTTAAAGTTAAACTCTGGTTCCCAAACCAACGTCGACAAACGACGAGCATCTTCAAATTCTTGCAGGTATAATGGAACAGGTTTGCCATCAATTTCCATTGTAACAGAAGAGCCTTTTAACTCTTGGTTAATAGAAAAAGACCAATATCTAAAGACCATCATTTTAGGTAAATTCCCTTCTGGCGGCCACGCAACAAACTTGTCTTTGTATACATTGGTGTCAACACTGCCACTATCGTCAGAAGCCCATATAGCACAGGCGTTTTCGGTAGATCCGTGACCCAATGCTAAACCATTAGGGTACAGCAACCAGCGACGATTGCCAACACTTTCTGTATTGTTATCGGCAAAGAAAGAAGTTACCGCAAATACCGTTGTAGCTCCTTTTGTTAATAGTGAATAGCGTGCAGCATGAGCTCCTTCATCCGAGTAACAACTCCATCTAGAGTCAGGTGTATGACTCAGCGACTTGTTAGACTCCATCATCAGGGCAGCTTTTTGGCACCAAGAATTCAACTCGGCGTCTAAATAAATGTCTGGTACGCCGGCTTGTCTTCTAAAGTAGTTGATACGATCTTCTACTTTTTGCTGAACGTCATCATCAATTGTCCCGGGGTCGCATCTCGCCTTGGAACCGGACCAGGTGTAACCTCCAACCTTCATTCCAGCAACAACTTCTTCTCTTACGCGAGTCATGTAGTAATTGTTATAGAAGTCTTCTTTTGCTAAGTAATCTAGTTTGCTTTCCCAAACAGGATTATCGGGTTGTGCCTTAAGGTGTGTAATAATGACTTTTTTTGCGATTCTGTATTCCTTGTCTTTGATTAAAGATTCAATATAGTTTACAACAATCTTTTGAACGTCTTCATCAAGGATTAACAAATCAGCGTCCTTAATCAATAACGCATATAAAGCGCCTTGTTCGCTCGTTTCTAATTTTTTGTCTTTGTTCTTGGATATTAAAGAAGACCGCAACCCAGACCATGCTTCAGCATCTCCATAAATGGATTCTGCATGAGTTAGTAATTGATTCGCTAGTTTCAGCGAATGACTTTTTGCCGCATAATCTATGATTACCTGATATCTGGCTTGCATAGACTCTGGTGTAGGCTCCTTTGCCGTTGCGTTGATGTATTTGTAACCGACATAATTGGCCATGTCAGGATAGTCAAATTTGCTAAAGTATTTAACCAAGCCCCACATAACGTTTTCTGTTTTTGACGCAATAAACTGATCACTTTTTTTATACTGATTGACAAGCTTCGACGCACTGCGATTCGCCTTTTCGCTACAAAAGTTTTTAATCATCGTATCCAACTGAGCAGAATCGTTGTTGTTAAAAGCGTTGCGCATCAAGTAGAGATATAATGCGTTTTCTTTCTTGACAAACAGCGTATCGGTTGGGAAAAATTGTAAGATGTACTTGATTTTTTCCATCATCAAAGAAGATGGCGGGAGTGTTTGTATTTGTTGTTTTGTAATTTCTTTTTGGAAGTAATCGATTCTGGGATTTCCGCCAAATATTTTACGGGCAGATTCCAAATACACATTAGCTGAATCGAATTGCCGTTTGCGCCAATACTTATCGGCGTAGTAAACAAAGCTTTCAGAAACAACTTCTGGAACTTCAAATTCCTTCATGTTTTGTTCGCGCGACCAAACAACAACTTTGTTGTATTCTTCTTCGCCCAAAATGGGGT